>QWCM01000012.1_pt1 | contig 96852 bp, 98 predicted proteins | sample 1972641 | NCBI WGS metagenome assembly QWCM01 (sample SAMN09866708, study PRJNA288562) | Human vaginal metagenome isolate term1_vaginal, whole genome shotgun... | isolation source: vagina | host: Homo sapiens | place: USA: California
GTAAAGAACTTTTTTCTCATAAACCTGCCGCTCACGTCTTATCCGTGACGACATTTAAAAATTATACATGATTGAAAAGTGTTTTTCAACTACTTTTTTTAATCTTTTTGACGTATAAATTAGCACTCTTTCGCACTAACAGCTATTACTTTACTATCATAAAGCTTAATGGTCAATACTTTTTGAGCTATTTTTTTATTTTATTTTTTTATACGAATTTAACATCTATCATATTAATAAAACGTTTGGATTTATGACTAAAATAATCTAATAATATACATATTATTAGATTATATTTCGTAAACTCAATCTAGCTCCATTTTCCTTCAAGATAGTCTTTAGTATCCTTATTCTTTGCCTGAGTGAAAATATCACGACTAACACCATATTCAATTAAGTGTCCAGACATAAAAAATGCTAAATTGTCACTAACCCTTTTAGCTTGCTCTATATTGTGGGTAACAAGTATAATTGTGTGTTGTTTTTTCAAAAACAAAATTGTTTCTTCTACCTTAGCTGCTGAAATAGGATCTAATGCACTCGTAGGTTCATCCATTAATAAAATTTCTGGATTAGTAGCTAATGCTCGAGCAATACATATTCTTTGCTGTTGCCCGCCAGATAAACTACAAGCATTGCAGGATAACTTATCTTTTACCTCATCCCATATAGCAGCTTCTTTTAATGCATTTTCTACTCTTTCATCTAAGATCTTCTTCTTATTTATGCCTTGTATCTTTAAACCAAAAGCAACATTATCATATATTGAAAAGCTAAAAGCATTTGGTTGTTGAAAAACCATACCTATTTTTTGTCTTAAAAATGCCAAGTCAATATTATTGGCATATATTTCGTATTGTTTAAATTTAATATTTCCTGTTACTTTACTATTTGGTATTAAATCATTCATTCTATTAAAGCATCTTAAAAATGAAGATTTGCCACATCCCGAAGCACCAATCAATGCAGTTACAGCATTGGCTTCTATATCCATAGAAATTTTATGTAATACTTCAAACTCATCATATTTTAGTGATAAATCTTTGATACTAATAATTTTCATAAGCAACCCTCTTAACCGAATTTTCCACTTACATAATTTTTGGTAATAGAGATTTGAGGTCGAAGAAATATATCATCAACCGAACCATACTCGATTAGTGATCCCATATTAAAAAAAGCAATATAATCACTAACTCTGCGAGCTTGTTGCATATTATGAGTAACCATAATAATTGAATATTTTTCTTTCAATTGTTTGATAGTTTCTTCTAATTTAGCTGTAGCAATTGGATCTAAAGCACTCGTAGGTTCATCTAATAGTAATAATTTAGGCTTTAATGCTATAGCTCTTGATATACATAACCTTTGCTGCTGACCGCCAGAAAGTTCCAACGCACATTTGGCTAAATTATTTTTAACTTCATCCCATAACGAAGTTTGTTTTAAAGATTTTTCTACTGTTTCATATACTTCATCTTTATCTGACATACCATGATATCGCAAGGCATAAGCAATATTTTCGTAAATAGACTTAGCAAATACATTTGGTTGTTGAAAGACCATGCCTACATTTTTACGTAATTCATATACATTAATCTTCGGATTATTTATTTCCAGGCCAGCAAAATAGATTTTCCCAGATACAGTTGTGATATTATCATCAATTCGATTAATACTTCTCAAAAAGGTCGTTTTGCCTGAACCTGAACACCCAATTAATGATGTTATTTTATTTTGGTAAATATCAATTGATATATCTTTTAAAACCTTAGTTTTTCCATAGCTAACAGATAACTCGCTGGTCTGCAAAATATAAGACGTATCTAAATTATTACTCATTATTTTTTCTTTCCATAAATAAATTTTTGATGTAAATAATTACCTAAAAAATGTGCAACTAGATCAAATAGTAAAATCACACCAACTAAAATCAATATTGAACAGAATGATATTTTTTCAGCATCAGGTTTTAGGCCTTCAGAATTAATTTTCCAAATGTAAACTGACAAAGTCTCAGCTGGTCGCATAATATTTAATGGACTATCCATACAAAATGGATTCCAATTAGCATAATTTAACAAAGGAGCACTTTGTCCAGAAGAATAAATCAGGGCAGCAGCTTCGCCAAATATACGACCAGCACTCAAAACCACTGCAACGATTATGGTAGGAATAGTTTGTGGTAATAATATTCCTTTGATCAGATTCCATTCAGATAAGCCAAGTGCCTTACCAGCATCCCTTTGTGCTTGTGATATATTGCAAAAAGCATTTTTTATATTAGCAGTCAAAATCGGTAAATTAAAAATTGTTAAAGCAAGTGAACCAGCTAAAATAGAAAAGCCGATATTAAATTTGATAACTATTATTAAATATATAAATAGTCCAACCACAATAGATGGCATATAACTTAAAACGTCAATCATATTTTGAATAAAATCGACAAGCTTATTTTTAGGTGCAAATTCTGCTAAATAAATCCCTGAACCAATAGATAAAGGTAAAGATATTATCAAAGTTAATAACAGCATATACACTGAATTAAATAACTGATCTCTAATGCCACCACCTGAACCAGTAATTTGCGATGGTAGCAATATAGATTTTAATGATAGATATCGGATACCCATGCCAAATATATATGTCAAAAACAGCAGTAAAAATGACAACAATAAAAGAACTATTAATAAAATAATTTTTTTAGCAACCTTATCTATAAAACTATTTGACATGATTAGTAATTACCTTTCTTAGCTAAAGTTCTAATTAAGACATTAAATACTAAAGATATAAGCAATAAAAATAAAGCTAACGTCCATAAAGCGTTATTTTGCACTGTGCCAAAAATAGTATTACCCATTTGGACTGTTAATTGACTTGTTAACGTTGTAGTAGGCGTTGCTAATCCTTTAGGCAGTAACACGGTATTGCCTATCACCATTTGTACAGCCATAGCTTCGCCTAATGCTCTAGCCATTCCAAAAATGACTCCAATTAATAATCCGGGTAGGCAAAAGCGTAAAATAATTTTATAAATAGTTTGCCAGCGAGTAGCTCCCAATGCCAGTGAGGCTTGAATCATGCTAATAGGTACACCATTAATAGCATTTATCATTATTGATGTAATAGTTGGTAAAATCATTACAGCTAAAACTACTGCTCCTGATAATAAGCCAAATCCTGTACCACCATATATTTTACGTACGACAGGGACAATTAATATTAATCCTAAAAAACCGTATACTACAGATGGTATTCCAGTAAACAAATCTAATACAATCTGCAAAATGTCCTTAACTCGCTTTTTAGCATACTGAGTTACAAACAAGCTTAATGCTAAACCAAATGGTATAGCTAGCATTAATGCAAGTAATGTTACCCCGACAGAGCCTACTATCATAGCTAAAGCTCCTATTAAAGGTCGTCCATTAGAGGTGTTGCCAGGTTGCCAGACATCACTGATTAAAAAATTTAATAAGCTAGCTCGATTATCAACAAATATAGCTAATCCTTTTATAGCAATAAAAACAATTAACGAAATAGCAGTAATAACAATAAACATAGTACAAAATGCTGTTATAACAATTCCGCGACGATTTTCATTAATTGCTTTAGAAGTCTTCAATAATTTTTGGTGTAAGTCTGCCATATCTAACCTTTATTCTTAATCAAAGTAACTTTACCATTAGCATCCTTTTGCACTTTCATTTTGCGTATACTTATATATCCCATTTTTTCAACTGTACTTGTTTGAAATTGACGTGACATAATATATTCAATGAACTTTTTAGCTGCTTGTGGTTGTTTTTTCTTATTCATATACATATGTTCATACGACCATAATACCCACTTATTTGTTAATACATTAGCACTCGTAGGTTTAACATGGTTGATAGAAAGTTTTTGCAATTTTTTCTTATTAGCATATGGAAATGCTAAATAACTAATACTTCCTGGCGTGGTGGATATTATTTTTTGAACAGAACCATTTGAATCTTGAGTTTGACTGAGTTTCATTTTTTGACCCTTCATTACCTCTAACTCAAATGTTTTCCTAGTTCCTGATCCTTCTGCTCGATTGACAACTACTATTTTCTGATTAGGTCCTCCCAACTGATTCCAGTTATTTATTTTTCCACTGAAAATTTCTCTCAGTTGCAACATACTAATATTAGTAATACCTATTTTTTTATTTATAACAGGCACAATACCTACTACAGCAACTCTATGATCAATTAACTTGTTGGCATTAATACCATCAGCTTGTTGGGCAAAGATATCAGAATTTCCTATAGTAACTGTTCCTGCTTGAACTTGATTTAACCCTGTCCCAGATCCTCCACCTTGTACATTAATCCGGACATGATTTTTGTCCGCATAATGTACAGACGCTTCTTCAACTAAGGGCTGCAATGCAGTCGATCCAACTGAAATTAATGATGCTTGTTTTTGACTACATGCAGTTAACGTGCATGTCATGACTAAAATAAATAATAAGTACTTTATCGTTTTTATTTTCATTGTTTTACCCTCCTCAAATCTTTTCAATTAAAGTTTAAAAAAATAATGTAAAATCTATACATTATTCATGTAAATTTTCGGTAAACTTTGTAAATTTGTTATTTTTTTCAACCTTAGTTTTATACAATAGATTTATGAGGTGAAGTATGAAAACTATAATTCTATTAAGCAAAGATATTGTTCTTTTTACAGGACTCAATACTCTTGCAAATCAAAAACAAACTAGCATTTATAATGCATTAACCATCAAAAAAGTAATTAAACATGCATCAGATCCAGATACAATCGGTATAATTATCGACTTACATCATCTGCATGATGAAGATTTATTTAACGACTTAGATAAAATTCGACACCACTTTAATGGTCCAATAATTATATTGACCAAAGTTTTTGATGCACACTCTGCAAAAAAGATGTTCAAAATCAAAGCGAGTGTATGTTTAACATCCTATAATCCCGATTTAATTCTGGCACAATTGATCAGCTTAATTTGGCTCAATGAAAATCCAAGAAAAATTGTTGAAAACCAGGAAGATATACATGACTATTTACTTTCAGAGCATAAAAAAATCAACTTAGACTTGCGACAATACCCGCCTAAGTTGAATGGAAAAATATTAAATCTAACCTCTAAAGAATTCAAATTGCTAAAATTTTTATTTGAAAATCAAAATCACGTACTATCAAGAGAGCAATTGCTAGATGGAGTATGGGAATATGAAGATGAATACAATACTACCCGAATAGTCGATATGCATATCAGTAATCTACGTGACAAAATAGAGGCCGATCCTGCCAATCCTCAATTAATTAAAACAGTAAGAGGACTAGGATACATGTTAAAATTGCCTAACCAATAAATTTAATCTATTCTTTTATCCATTTTGCCATCAACAATTCTATATATTACATCAGCATATTGTTCTAATCGTTGATCATGCGTAACCATAACTATCAGTGTGCCATCCTGATGAGCAAACTGTTGAAATAGTTGGCCCACCAAAGTTACACATTTACTATCTAAAGATGCAGTCGGCTCATCTGCTAATACAATTGGAGGATTAGTGTATAAAGCACGAGCGATAGCGATACGCTGCCTCTGACCACCAGATAATTCCTTAGGATATTTATCTAGTAACTCATTAACTTGTAATTGCTCCAATAAATTATTTAATTGCAGCTGCTGCATATTATTTGTTTTCTTGATTATATTTGCCAAAACAAATTGCTCTCTAATTTTCAAATATGGAACTAAGGCATAAGATTGCAAAATAAAACCAATTTTATTTAATCGCAACTGATCCAATTGCTTAGAATTCATAGCAGTTATTTCTTCACCTGAAATAATAACCTGACCACTAGTAGCTTTTTGCAAGGCTCCTAGTATAGTTAAAAAAGTACTTTTACCTGAGCCAGAAGGTCCCTCAATTAAAACAACTTGACCTGCATCAGCAGCAAAATTAATATTATCAAGTGATTTAATCTGTGAGCTACCTTTTCCATATATTTTATTTACATTTTTTAATGATACTAATGACATATCTTACCTTTCAAACATTAAATTAATTAATAGCACTAGCAGGATCAACCTTCAAAATAGATCTTACTGGTATTAAACTACCCACTAATCCCACAACAATCATTCCTAATATCACAGATACCATCATCCACGATGACAAATACATAGGCACTGTAATGGGCATTGCTTTCAATGTCAACAATGTAAATATTAAGCCCAACATACTACCAACAATACTTAACAGAAATGATTGCAAAACTGTAGCTTTCACTAGCATTTTAGCGGATACACCTTGTGCACGTAGAACCGCATAACTAGGTAATTTATGCATAGTTACAATATACAAAAAGATAGCAATGGTTATTAAAGAAATAATAAATAAGAAAGCAATCATCATTTCAAAAGTAGTATTTTGAGCTACATATCCTGGTAACTTCAAAATAAATTGTTTAGTCGAATAATTTTTAGCCTGTTTATGGTGATAATTTAATTTACGCTGAGATACTATAGCTGTAGCTTGAGCTGCTGGTGCCATAGGTCGTATTTTTTTCCAAAGTGAAAAATCACCATAAACTAAAGGAGCAATATTCAATTTAGCGTTTTTAACAAAACCGACAATCTTGTAACTATCATTTTTACCATTAAATTTTATTTCATCCCCAATCTGATAACCATATTGATTGAATAAACTATCAACTACAACTTCATGCTTATTATTAAATTTGCGGCCTGCTACCAAAGACATCGTTTTAAAAATATATTGTTCACGATTAATAGCTATTAACTGACTAGAGACTGTTTTACGATGGGATTTTTTAACCACTATTGGTACTTGACCTATAGATGCATCTTGTTTAGTTAACTTATTTTTTTCTAAATCTTGTTTAGTTAAAATCGATTGATTCAAGTTTAAATTAGAATTGTCATTTAAAATAATCGTTTGCATTTGCCATTCTTTGATTACCTGTGTATTTTCGTTGGCTAATCCAAAAGCTAATGCGGATAAAATAAATATCAAATATGAAATTAGTAAAATAATACATGTTATCAATCCATACCTTACTTTTTCATATCTAATTTCTTTCAATGCTAAAAACACAATTTACACCCTCCTTAGACAATCGAGACCCTGTTTAAGTTTCCGAAAATAATTCTCTTTATGTTCTAAATCAAATAATGCCAATTTAATAGTCTCGTGTGTTAAAACCATTGCACTCCAAGTCTTAGTATCCATGTGGATTGCTTTTTGATTTTCTACTTGAAAATTATGAATTAATAAAGATTCATTCACTAGCATATGTTTTTTTAACAATTTTTTATATTTACTCTTTTCGATATTGCAAACTAATTCATAAGCCATTTTATAAAATAAATCCGCATCAAATTCAGGTTTATCCATCTTAATTGGATTATGTATTTGCAACATTGCCTTATTGTATACATAAAGATATGCATCTTCTAAATCATCAAAATAAGTGTAAAATGCACCTCTAGCAATACCTGCCTCTTTAACTATCCGAGCAACATTGGCTTGATTAAGATCATAATTGCTAAACTCATCCAGCATTACTTGCTCAATTTTTTGCTTTTTTGCACTATTTAAATTTATAAATGTTTTTTTTACCATATTTGTCTCTCCTAGTGACACGGTGTCATCACAAATAAATATACATCTATTATGACATCGTGTCAACATGACACACAAAAAAAGACACCCATGACTCTATCAAAAAACAAGTAATGGGTATCTTTTATATTTAAACTAAATCCTACTTTTTCTTAAAAGTAATTGTTTGTACTCTATCACCAGAGTTAATAGAACCTTTTTGAACGGGGGAAATCGATTCAATTAAGTCCATGTTAGTATAAACCACAATTACAGAATCATCACGACCACTATCAACAACTTGTTTCAAGTCCATTGTTCCAAGTAATTGACCAGCAATAACGTGATCACCCTTTTGAATTTTCATCTGAAAGGGTGCACCATTTAATTCAACAGTATCAATTCCTAAATGTACAAGAATTTCTAGTCCTTCTTTAGTCTTGATGCCAATAGCATGCTTAGTAGGAAATAAGGTAGATATATCACCTTCTACTGGTGAATGAATGTCTCCACTAATAGGTTTAATAGCATAACCATCGCCTAACATTTTAGTAGAAAATACATCATCATTTACCTCAGAAATTGGTATCAAACCACCATCAACGGCAGCATCTACTTCCAACCCTTTATTTTTAAAAAAATTAAACATTATTCTAACCTCTTAAGCCTTGTAATCCAATTAAGCCTAACAAAAGAATACACAAAGCGTACAACAAAGTACTGATGATAATAGTTACTTTAAAATACGATACAGTAGTGCTTTTAACTTTAGAGCTAGGTAAAGCCCGCAAGCCAAAAATACTCAACAAAAAGCAAATAATATTGCCTACCAGCAATTGGCAAAAACACTGCAAAATCCAAAAAGTTCTTAGTCTTGTTCTATTATTTACTATCTCATCTTTCTTTATCCAGCAATAGTAGCCCAAAAGAAAGTCAGTAATAGCAATAATAACGGAAACAGCCATTGCTGGATGTTTGTGAAGCATATTTACAAAACTTACTTGCGTCATTACCAATCTAAACTCAAGTAGACCCCAATAAAGTAGTGGAGCAACGAATAAAATAATCGAGTACCATTTTAAAATAGAACGCGTATTTAAATGTAACCGCTCCATAATCTGATCACAGAAACTAGTTACCTTATTCTTTGTCATAGTCCACATTGTCTAACTCTCCTTTTGATTGTTCCCACTGATAGTATTTAGCAATTAAAAGATCAATAAAGGTATATGCTGGGCTAAAGCTGTCAATAGTAGCATCTCCTTCCACCCAGAATTTTTCGAATTTCAAGGTACGAAAGAAAAAACTATAATCTACTAATGAAACCAACTCTGCTGGTCGCAAAGTTGTAAACGATACTGTTATTATTTTGTTATTTATAAGTTGTATCTTACTTATTTCATCGCGAATTTGAACATTATCACCACTATAAGAAACGATAAAAAGCATATCTCCCTCTGTAGCCCGCTTACTTACCATCTTCAGCTCTTCAATCGCAGATGGGAGCATTACAGCTTTTTTTCCTATCATAAACAATTCGTGAAGCAAATACCTTGCTATTAATTCTTGAGACCAACCTGTCGAATATAAATAAATCGTATTGGCGTGTTCGATATCCAAAAAGACCTTTTCTAAATCTAAAGTACTGCAATAATTCAGTACTTCTTGAATTGCATTTTCTACTTCAGTTGCAATATCAATCGTATTTATTTTCCTTTCATGAGCTAAATCTGATAATTCAAATCGTAGTTCACTGTAGCCTGATAAGCCTATTTTTTTGCAAAGCCTAAAAATAGATGATTCTGAAACATATAATTTTGTTGCTAATTTTGCTAAGCTCAAATGGCTACATAATTTGGAATTTGAAAATAAAAATCTAACAATTTCTTTCTCAGATGTGCTTAACTCTCCACTTTTTTCCCATACACGTCTTTTTAAGTCAGTCATAGTTAATCTCCATATAATGTAAATATTATCATAATTACACTAATATAATAACATAAGGCAGCTAAAAAGTGTTTTGAATACTATCGTCTTTCATTCCATCAACAATACTGTCTGCATTCAGACCAATGATAATATCAATTTTTTATCCTCTAAATAACTTCATGTGCTCCTAAGTATTTAAAGTTAACATCATCTGTAACTTTAGATAAGTCATATACTGACTTAAACTCTAATTGCAGTTGAACACAAAATATTGTAGAAACTAAAAAGTAAGCAATTAATACAATAGCATGTCCAACTTATAAATTTGGTTATTGGCTCACTTTAGTACTTAGTGACCATTTTTCTCAATTAAGGCTTGCATTCTTTCTAAGACTTGTGCAACATCTAGACCAACAATAACTTGAATAGCTTTACCATGGTGAACAACATTAACAGCTTTATTAGCTTTAAATTGAGCATCTGATCCTAACTTATCTGGATCCTTTACAGTTACACGTAAACGAGTAGCACACGATGATATCTCTTCAATATTACTTGATCCACCTAATAATTCTAGATAAGCTTGTGCTCTAGCAATATATGGATCAGATTCAGCTACACCTGTAGCTTGTTGAGCTATCTTTTGTTGAGCCATCTTTTCTTTGTATTCTTTCTTGTTGATTAATTTAACATCTTCATTGTCAGCCTCACGACCTGGAGTTACGTAGTTAAATTTCTCAATCATTAGCTTAAAAATAAAGTAAGTAAGAAGACCACATACAATTCCGACAATAAATTGCATTACATAAACATGCCAGTGATTTGACCATAATGGAATCCAGTTCATTGAAGCAATACCGATGGCACCATCGGACATAAGTCCTCTTAAACCGAAGCACCACATAATAGTATTCATAGTAGCAGCCATAACTGAATATACTACCCAAAGTATCGGAGCAGCAAACAAGTAAGTAAAGTCAATAGGTTCAGTAATACCAGTCAAAACAGAAGTTAATGCGGCTGGAATAAGCAATGCCGAAGTTTGCTTCTTCTTGTTTTTCTTAGCTGTAGCATAGAATGCCCAACAAATAAATGGTACTAAAAATACTTTTTCATTACCATAAAGTTGAAATCCTTCCATAGAAGCAATTTGAGATAAAGGCTTTGTGCTTGCAGCATATTCTGTTATATGTTTTAACCAATATGGCTGAAGCCCACCTGCGACAACCGCTGGTCCAAACTGAAATGGAATATATACTAAGTGGTGAAGTCCAGTTGGAATTAAAACACGGTTCAAGAATGAATAAATCCAAATTCCAACAAAACCACTACCTACAATAAAGTGTTGCAAACTGTTAATACCTAACTGAACTTTAGGCCAAATCAAACAAGTTAAGAATGCAACTGGAATCATTACAAAGAAACCTAATATGTAAACAAAGGTTGAGCCTTGGAAAGTACCAAGCCACTCTGGTAGTTTTTTATCAAAGTAATGATTATGTAAGTAAACAACAATACCCGCAATAATTAACGAGAAGATAATACTGGTGTCTAGAGTCTTAATACCAGCTATTTGAGTTAAACCACCATTAGTCGCATTAGCAGTAATTGTAATCTTATTAAAGTTTGGAACACCAAAGAATGCACCCCAGTGACTTAACATGGCCCCAACAAAGTAGTTAAAGGTCAAGTAAGTAATCAAGGATTCCATAGCGGCACGTCCATGTGATTTATTTGCTAGACCTATTGGCAATCCAACAACAAATAATAAACATTCCTGATTAAATACAGTCCAACCACCAGCAGAAATGGTATCCCAAACTTTATACCAACCAGTTGTAGGACTAGCTAATGAGCCGAAAATTGTCGCATTGTTAAATAAACATCCTAAAGCTACCACAATACCGGCAAACGAGAAAAGCAAGACAGGTACAAACATTGCAGCACCGAATCTTTGTAGTTTCTGCATCATAATTCATTCACCTCACAAAAAAGGACTTATTAAAAACAGCATTAACAAGTCCTCCCTTAATAAATCATTTATCTATTAAATATCTATTTCAGTATTGGCCAGTAAGGCTTGTTTTCTGGAATCATATCGTCAAGTATCTTTTTAGCAACAAGTGCATCTGGAACAGTCTTATTAAGTGCAAATGCTTCCCACATCTTTTCATATGAATGTTGTTCATATGCATCAACAACTAGTTTTTCACATGTTTGTTGTTCCATCATCAATCCTCTTTGGAAGATTCCAGCTTCACCAGTTGATATTGGCTCAACACCATGTGAAGTAAATAAACAAGGAACTTCAACGATTGAATCTGGATCCATATTTGAAATAGCACCGTTATTTGGAATATTTGCCAAAAACTTTTCGCCAGTATTGTAAGCAATTGCATGGCAGATATCAACAATATATTCTGAGTGAGTTTCGTTACGATCCCACATATTATTTTCTGCAGTACCTTCTTTGACGATTCTTTCACACTCACCAAAGACAATCTTTTGACGGTATTCACGAATTTCATCAGTACGAGTACGATTTGGATCTGCATTCTTAACTTCGTATTGTGGATAGTAATAATATTGCATATAAGTGTTTGGTAAAGTATTTGGTTCCAAAGCGTAGCAATCGGCTGCTTTCTTAAAGGTTTCTTTCCAGCTAGCCTCAGTATTCTTATCGAAGTCACCGCCTACCCAGTATCCATTCTTAGAAACGTACTTCTTAAGCTCTGGCATTAAGTCTTTACCAGTTTTCTTGTCCCAAACGCCTTTCCACCATCCAAAATGATTCAAGCCGTAATAATTAAAATCTAAATCATGATAGTCTTTCAAGCCACAAATCTGTGCCATTCTTGTCATGATATCAATTGGCATATCACAAATGTTGATAACTTTTGAATGTGGACGTAAACGACGACATGCTTCAGCAACAATAGCAATAGTATTAGAGTAGTTAATCATCCAAGCATTTGGTGAATATTCTTCCATCCAATCAATAATTTGAATAATTGCTGGAATAGAACGGAGGCCGTATGCCATTCCACCAGGTCCTGTAGTTTCTTGACCATTAACTCCATATCTTAATGGTATTTTTTCATCTAAGCTACGCATGTGATATTTACCAACACGAATGGATCCCATAACGAAGTCAACATCAGTAAATGCCTCTTTAGGATCAGTAGTATACTCAAACTCAATTTCTGGAGCTCTCTCATTCATAATGATTGATACTGCATCCCCAATTTTTTTCTGACGTTCTGCGTCATTATCGTAAAACTTTATCTTTCTTAATGGAAATCTATCTTGATTCTTTAATAAGTTCAGTACAAAACCTGGTGTAAATGTACTACCACCACCAGCAATAACAACTGAAAACTTACGGTTATCTTTCATCATACAACTTTTACCCCTTTTGTGATTCTCTTCTAAATTAAGATATATCTTGAAAAATTTTTACTTGTTTTTCCTCTCAGCTAGCTTACATATTATTTATACCACTTATCTTTTACTGAAGAAAGCGGTTTCTTGACTTAAGAATTCTATTTCAACTATTCAAAAATCTTTGTCAAATATTGAAATTTATTTCATTTACTAATCAAAACTTTAGTGGGATACAACAGTTTTATGTTTCAAAATTAATAATATAAATGGGTATTAACCGATGATGTAATATTTCATTATATTAATCAATTAAACACATAAAAAAGAATAACTGAAACTTTTGAAACATCTATTATGACATCGTGTCAACATAGTACAATAAATAAGATATGACCTTTAAGTAGTCATATCTTTTTTATTATTCACCAAATTTAGGCTCAGGCTTAATAACAGTCATACCATGCATGTAAGGTACTAATGCTTCTGGAACATTCACTGTACCATCTTCATTTTGATAATTTTCTAAAATAGCAGCAACTGTTCTACCTACAGCTAATCCAGAGCCATTTAATGTATGAGCTAAATGTAATTTACCAGCTTCATCACGATATCTTATTAAGCTTCTTCTAGCTTGAAAATCTGTACAATTTGAACAACTTGAAATTTCACGATACTGATTTTGAGCAGGCATCCATACTTCTAAGTCGTAAGTCTTGGCACTAGTAAAACTTGCATCCCCAGTAGACAAAGCTACTACATGATATGGTAATTCTAATTTTTGTAACAAATGTTCAGCGTTTTTAGTCAATTTATCTAATTCTTGCCATGAACTATCTTCATCACAAATTTTTACCATTTCTACTTTTCTAAATTCATGCATTCTTATTAAACCACGAGTATCACGGCCTGCACTTCCTGCTTCACTTCTAAAAGCTGGACTCATAGCAGTAACATTAATAGGTAATTGCTTAATATCCAAAATTTTATCTCTAAAGTAGTTAACTAAAGGTACTTCTGCAGTAGGTATCAATGTCAATTCACGTGGTTTATCAGGATCATCATTATCCACAATGGTATAAACATCTTCTGTAAACTTAGGAAATTGACCTGTTCCCTGCATAGAATCATAGTTAACCAAATAAGGTGGTATCACTTCAGTATAACCAGCTTTAACATTTTCATCTAAAAAGAAGTTAAATACAGCTCGTTCTAATAATGCACCAGCACCTTTATAATAAACGAAACGTGCTCCAGATACTTTAGCTGCTGCATCCCAATCAAGAATATTTAAATCAGTACCTAAATCCCAATGTGCTTTAGGTTCAAAAGTAAATTTAGTTGGTTCATTCCATTTTCTAACTTCTTCATTGTAACTATCGTCAGGTCCAATAGGATCTGAATCATCTGGGAAATTAGGCAAACGCAATAATATATACTTTTGCTTTTCTGTCAATTCTGATACTTCGACATCAAGTGCTTTGATTTCTTGACCGACTTCACGCATTTCTTTTATGGCATCATCTGCATTTTCTTTATTTTTCTTTGCTTGAGCAATTTGTGCAGAAACCTCATTACGTTTGTTTTTTAAAGTCTCTGTTTTAGTTAATACTTCTCGACGCTTAACATCAATAGCTACCAACTCATCTAGCTCTTCAGGCTTAATTCCTCTGGTAGCTAACTTTTTTTTAGCCCAATCAAGATTCTCTCTAATGACTTTTATATCTAACATAACATCCTCCTGTAAACAAAAACCGACCCGTCCCTCATGGGACGAATCGGTCTAAATATAAATTCGCGGTACCACCCAAGTTCAGCATAAAAGCTACACTCATTATAAGCTATAACGATGCTCTATCGTGTAGAATTACCTACCCACATTAGAAATCTGGAAACGACATTCATCCATTTTCACCAACCATGGACTCTCTTAAGCTGTCTTAGGACCTCGTGTTTAACAAGATTATATCATGACATTATCTATCTGTTAACACAAAATATAATTCTTTCCTAAAAATTTCTTCAATAAAGGTATCAACTGTTTTTACATATTCAAAGCCATATTTTTCTAAAAAAGATTGTGCATTACTATTATCTGCAAACGTAACAGCCCATACCTGTTTTAATTCTAATTTATTAAAAGCAAAATTAATAATTTTGTCCATTGCCTCTTTCATGAGCCCTTGATGCCAATAATCTTTTTGCAACAAAAATCCTACTTCACAAATAGGTTGGGCTCCATTAAAAGGAACGTGATTATATAATTCTATCAAGCCGATCATTTGCTTTGTTTCTGCTAGCACAATAGCATAACTATATTTTCTAGCCATATAACAATCTGTAGCTACCTTGGCTTGAGCCATAGATGTCATTTTTTCAAAGCATGCAGTGTTATGATACAAGGGATCCTGCCCCCACTTATATAAAGTTTTTATATCAGAGGGAATTATTTTTCGTAAATATATCCGAGACATATTTTATTTGCCTAAAATTTTCAAAAACCATTTACTACCATATACCAAGCCCAAACTATAAGCTAAAATTGTCCATGGCTTGCCGAAAATGATAATCATGATATAGGTTGACACCTTAATTTCTGTCAGTCCTGCTATCATACATAAAATATCATCTGGTGCTACTGGAGCAATGATACACCAAGCAAAGATATGATTAAACTTTTTTTGGTTAACTGTCCATTTCATATACTTGTTATAAGTCTCTTCTGATACCAAGTGTAAGATAAATGGCTTACCATAAAAACGAGCTAAAAAGAAGATAATAATCGAACCAATTACAATACCAACATAATTGTAAATAAAACCCCATAGCGGTCCAAAAAATATGACACCTGCAACTAGGGAAACACCTCCTGGAATAATTGGAATTACTACTTGTATTATTTGAATAAAAACAAAAATTAAAGGTCCAATTACCTGCTTATCAGAAAGATATTCTTTCATTTTGACCTGATCAGTCAAAATTCCCATTTTGTACCAATATATGCCTAACAATATCATTAAAATAGTTGATATAACTGTTATAATATTTATTAACTTACGACTATCTTTTGCTGACATACACCTTTCCTCCCATTTAACATAATATAATCATACCAAAAATATATGTGCAAGCTACAATTTTTTACATTTGATTATCTCAACTATATTTTTTTACTGTATATTATAAGAGATAGTATTATTCATAAAAAAGGAGACAATTTTCATGGTTTCAATTATTAAAGATATCAAATATGATGATCGCAATAACTTATTTACTGATATATATTTTCCTGAACAAACCAGTACAACAAATAAAATATTAATTTTTTGGCATGGTGGTGGTTGGATCAAAGGATCCAAGGAAGCTTGTCAAGAATTGGGAGTAAAATTTGCTAAAGCTGGATTTACTACTATGATTCCTGAATATCGTTTGGCATCACAATCAACTTTCCCAGGAGCTCACCAAGATAGCAAAACTTTTGTTGAATGGTTGCTTAATTCTCAATATGTAACTATGCCGAGATCGAAGCAACCAATCTATCAAATCGGAGCTAGTGTAGGAGCAACTATGGCTCTCTTTATAGCTGGTCAATTTGGTTTTGATACTGTATGTTGGTCAGCTCCGCTAGATTTTTCCGAATGGATTAAAAATCATAAAGACACAGTTGCTTCAACTGATGCTGCATCTGAATTACATTTAACCAACCCTAGACAAATAAAAGATTCATTTTATAAATTTTTCACGGTTAGTTATGCTGGTGGTGAAGACCCATCAATATTGCAACAGATGGATGCATATAATTATGACTTAGACAAGCTGAATAGATTACTGATGATTAATTCTGAGCACGAATTAACACCGCTTGATTCAGTTTTGAAATTTGCCACAACATTAGCCCAACAAAACAAGGCTTTAAATTTAATTTTATTGCCTGGTGATCAACATGCGATGGGCTACGCAAATAAATATATAGATAAATCTATCGAATTTTTATTACATTGAAATAAGAGAGCTAATGAAATTAAGTAATTAGCTCTTTTATTTTGCATTCTTATTTTGTATTTTTATTTTTATCTTTTATATAAGAAAACCAGCTCTTAAAGGTCACTACACTTGTAATACAACTAGCTACAATTAGTAAATAAGCTGAAACACCAAAACTAATTATATTAGTTTGAATACGATATAATCTTGAGCCAGTAATAGTTCCTAAACCAACTTTAATACCAACATTTAAGAAAACCAGTTCAAATAACCAAATTAATAAAACGATAGTTTCTAAAAGCGAGAGAACAAAGGCAAATTCCCGATTATGCTTTATATTTTTCAAAGTGATAATAATAATAGTGATTGGAATAGCTACAATAAATAACCACATAACCCATGCAATCAAGCGATAGTGTAGGGCAGAAAATCTATTAAACGCAAATAACAAAGTATTGGAAATAGTATGACCTTGGACAACTGACAATGCATCTGATGCAAATGGACCATAAAAAATAGTAACCAAACATATTAAGGCCATAGCAATCACGCCCCATTGCAACCATGTACGCGGTTCACGAGTACTTTGTCTATAGCGACGATATCTATTACTAATTCGACTATTTTCAACACTATTAACCAAAGATGAACCAACTACATCCACCTTTTCTTCCAGCTTACGATCTACAGTATATTCTTCAGCTATTTTTTCATTAGCACATGTAAAGTATAAAAGCATTAATAAGCAAACTAAAACAGCCCAACCCATAAAAGCAATAATACTAGTAATAATCATCAAAACTATGCCCAGTACAAAAACTAAAACAGCATTATGCTTTATCCACTCAACCATCAACAATACTGTATCATTTTGTTGTTTTTCTTTTTTATTTTCACTATTTTCGTGCATATTAATCCTCCAAAAATATCTCTACTTATGCATAGCTATTACGTTGTATACGTCCTTACCTAGTTGATTAAATCTATTTTTATCTCCCCCGATAGCGGCTATAATGTAAACTTTGCCATTTTTATTTACAAGACAACAACTGGCATTATCATCAGAAATATAATGACAAATACCTGGAATACCTGCAGCTAGGCCCTTATTGGGATGAGTATTTAATAATCTAAGTATTAAATTGCAATCATTAACCGTTAATATTTGTCGGCGATACAACTTTGTGAAAATAGTAATCATATCATTAGCAGTTGTTTGCCCTACATCTTTTTGGTCGAAAGAATTAATGATTTTAGTAGACTTAGCTCCTAATTCAGCAGCAACTTTATTGATATATTCTAACTTTAACACTTTAACCAAAATATTCGCTGCATCATTGCTATTATGATACATCATCTGTTGTATTAAAAATGGATAAGCATATGATGTATTGACTACTAATCCTTTGCCTTTGACGTCTCCAGCCATTACTTTATATGGCTTAGTTAATTTTGGATTTTTTTCCAGTAATGCTTTATGATAAGCCAACAAAATAAAAAGTTTTAAAATGTTGCCTACTTCCAAAGAATTTTTTTTATTATAGATGCTAGCCTTTTTGTTAAAATTTAACCCTTGAACTGCAACTTGAAATGGCGTCATAAGGTCAACATTATTTTTTATAGGTTCTATCAACTGGTGATCACTATTTTTGGCAACAATAAAATCTTCTTCGGATTGACTTTTCGTAGCCAATGATGAAGATGAACTATTATGTAATTGCACACTTTTAGGTTTAGAAACAATCAATTTCATGCTTTTTAAGTGCTGTACATTTGTTATATACAAAATAAAACTACAAAAGGAAATAGCAATTGCTACTAAAATACGCTTGATTTTCATTATTGGCTCCTTTGCTTCTATAACTAATATTCTAACATGTACATAGCTAAAAGTTTCAAAAGGTTATCGGTAACATTTTATGAAAATTTTTATAGACTAGACCTATCTTAGAAAGATGTAATATAATGTGTATGCGTTAACAAAAAAATTTTATAGAATAAGGTAATATAAATGTTTAAATATATGATAGGTATAGACGCAGGTGGTACTCATAGTACTGCTATTGCGTACGACGAACAAGGAAAAGAACTTGGGCGAGCTGAATCTGGTCCTGGTCAAATTAACAATGATTACAACTTAGGTATTAAAAATATAACTGTTGCAATTAATGAATTACGTAATAAAATTGATGGAGATTGTATCAAAATACTAGCTGGTATTGCCGGTCTATCAGTAGTAGGTAATGCTCCAGAAGTTGCGGCTACAATTTCATCAATGGTTGGTAATATTCCTACCCGTGCTATAACAGATTCTTTATTAGCTTTATATAATGGCTTAGAAGGTACCGATGGAGCTTTAGTTATTGCAGGTACTGGTTCTGTTGTCAATGGTCGTCAAAATGGCTCATTGATTACAGTAGGTGGATATGGTTCTTTGCTTGGCGATGAAGGTTCTGGTTATGCTATCACTAAAGCCGCATTAGTCACTGCACTTTCAAAATGGGATCAACGTCAACCAAGTTCACTTATTGATTTGTTCATTAAAATTTGGAATTTGGATAATATGAATGATGCACCTGCTAAATTCTATACAATGACTAGCCCTCAAGTAGCTTCTTATGCAGTAGAAATTGCTAAATTAGCTGATAGCGGAGATGCAGAAGCACGTGATATCATTCAAGAACAAGCACATCTTTTAGCACGTGATATTTTGATGTGTTTAGATAGATACCAGGAACCAAAGCCAATGCGCATTGCTTTAACAGGTTCTGTATTATCTAATAATGCAATGATTCGCTCATTTATGGAAGATGAAGTAAAAGAACAATATCCTGATGCTGTATTTAGTGTATCTAATGGAGAAAATGCACGTGGTGTAATTTATGATAAGAGTAAAGACTACCGCTACTTCACTAGTTCTAAAAACTAATAAGCTCAGTTCTTTATATAAAAAAACATCCGATGTTAATTAATATCAACATTAGGATGTTTTTTATTTTACCCAACCAACAGAAAAATCACGAGCAACTTTTGCTCTACCAGTTGCATAATCAAAGGTATACCCTGGCTGAACGTTAAAAATATACACATTAAAATCTAACCAACCATTGACTGAAATAGCCTGTAAATTAATACCCCGAGCCATTAATTCATTACCACGAAAAATGGGGGTTGCTTGAAAAATAACTTTCTGCCCCATCCGCAAGGCTTTTCTGACTTTACTTTCAAAAATAGTTTGAATTTTTTGATTAGAAAATGCTGTTTGTGTAAACAAATTTTTTATATTATTTTGATCTCCTGATTGATTATTAGGATTATATCTTCCTGATTGATCAATACCAGCAGAAACAGAATATGCTATCATATGACCACGATTATATATCTGAGTCCGCATAGCATTTTGTCTATTCGAATGCCATCCTGTCGGATTAATAAATTGTCTCACTCGCAAACTATCATTAGCAACATTTCGGGATTCTAAAAAAGCGGTATTTGAATGAGATGTCCGATTTAATGAATCTAAATTTGAGTATATAACCTTATTAATTTTCCATGCATTCTTGATTAGCGTCGAGTGATTATTATTAACATATACATAAGCTGCATCCCCACTTTTAAAATTACATGCAGCTAATTTTTGATAATCACTATCATCTAACCCACCATATGCTGATTTAGCAATTTTTGCAGCTGGAATTTCTGAAGTTGCATTAATTTTGGTCGAATTATCTCTATGTGAAGAAGATGGTACCTGTTTATTAAATTGTGTACGATAATTATCAGTATGTGTATGATAAGCACTCCGTTTTGTACCCCAGAAAGTAAAAGCTAAAATAATACATATTAGCCAAAAGATAGACCTAGATAAATCATTTCTTTTTTGAGGTTTTTTTCTCCGTGCCATTTAATTCACCTCCATAATTTTAGTATTTTCTTTTTAAAGGCGTATTATCACGATGATCACACATTTTTAGATGCAACTGAACTATTGTTATTAAAGTTTTTGACAATAAAGACATACTTTCAACACTTACGTATTCATATGGTCCATGGAAATTAGCACCACCATTAAATAAATTTGGAGTTGGTATGCCCTTTTCAGAAATAAAATCGCCATCAGTTCCACCACGAAATGGGATTATTTTAGGAACTAACCCCATTTTTTCATACGCATGCAACACCAAGTTAACTACATAAGGATATTGTTTAATCAGATCACCTGGACTTTTATATTGATCATGCATGGAAATTTCTACACGATTCTCACCATATTTTTTATTAAATGCATCAACCAAATCTATGAGCATTTTCTTTTTAGCTAAAAAAGAAGCAGTATCAAAATCACGTATAATCAATTCAACTTTGGCATAACCAACATCACCGCTATTGGAAAGAACCATCATGAATCCCTCAAAATCTTTACTTTTTTCCGGAACTTGATCTTTAGGCAAAGATTCAATAAATTCACTAGCCATCGTAGTGGCATTCACCATCAAGCCGTAAGCTTCTCCAGGATGGACAATCGTTCCCTTAAATTGTAATGTGGCACTAGCTGCATTGAAGGTTTCATATGCAATATCGCCTGGATCACCATTATCTAATGTATATGCAAATTCAACAGGAAATCTACTAATATCAAACCGCTTAGCTCCTTGTCCTATCTCTTCATCTGGACCAAATGCTACCCAGATATCACCATGTTCAGCGTTAGGATGATTTTTAAAAAATTTCAACATACCCAACAATCCTGCTATACCAGCTTTGTCATCAGCACCTAATAAAGTGCTACCAGAAGCTGTTATCAAAGTTTCACCTATATGTTTTTTAAGACTAGGAAACTCAGCAGGATCTAACACTCTATCTTTTTGAGGATCCAAATAAATTTTTTCACCATCATAATTGCGATAAATTTGTGGTTGTACATTTTCAGCATTATAATCAGCAGTATCTACATGAGCTACAAAACCAACTGCAGTAGTTAACGTAGCTGTGTTACTAGGTAGTAATCCGACTAAATATGAATCTTTAGCACTATATGATATATTTTTTAAACCTAACTCTTGCAACTCATTTTTTATAATCATTAACAATTCTACTTGCCCTTTAGTTGTAGGCACACAATTGTTATTTGGATCTGAGCGTGTATTCACTTTACAATATTCAACAAATTTTTGCTCTATATATGCAGTGTCAATATCGTTCATAGCATCTTCCCCCATATTATTTCAAAATAGAAAAATATTTATATTATGTATTATATAGCACTTGTCAAATATTCATATAAAACTATTTTCCCTATCAATTTACAAAAAAGTGAGCTCAAAAATCTAAATTTTTGGAACTCACTTTTAAAAAATATATTACGCTCTTGATTTATATTCACCAGTATCAGTATTGATGATCAACTCATCGCCTTCATTAATAAAATCAGGCACAGTCACAACTAATCCTGTTTCCATAGTTGCAGGCTTACCACCACTAGCAGCAGTAGCACCTTTAATACCTGGTTGAGTTTCAACTACTTTCATATTAACAGTAGTTGGAAGACCAACACCTATTAATTGACCCTCATCTGTAAATTTCAAGTCAACATTAATATTTGGTAATAAATATTTACTTTCTTCTGACAAATGCTCCTTAGGAATTTCATATTGTTCATATGTTGCAGTATCCATAAAAATAAAGTTTACTTCATCATCATAAAGATATTGTGCTTTTTTCAAATCAACATGAACTAACTCCACTTTTTCACTTGGACGCATTGTTTTATGTACAACAGATCCTGACATTACATCACGTAAATCCATTTGCATAACTGTATTACCTTTACCAGGCTTGTGATGGTTACTTACTAATACTTCTATCAATTTACCATCTTGCTTAAAAATCATACCTTTTTTTAATTCTATTGCTGTTGTCATTATACATTTCTCCTAATATTTTTTTATATAAAAATCAGTCATTATATGATCTCTACATTTTTTAACAATTAAATCTGCACGTTCTTTACTTGGTAAAATATATTCATGTAGATTTTTCAAATTTACATCACGCCAAACTTGATGTGCTAATCGGTCAGCCTCTGTAGTGGGCATCTTAACCCACCTATAAAAGAAATTATCAGGACTATTAGCATTAACTACTAAAAGTTGATGAAAGCGGTCCATAAACCAAGATTCAAGTAATGATTCATCAGCATCTAAATAGATACTAAAATCAATAAAATCCGTCAAAACTTTTTGTTTACCATAAGTTTGTAATAAATTTATTCCCTCAACCAATAATATATCTGGCTGTTTAACATAAGCAATTTTATCTGGCACTAAGTCAGAAATAGTCTGAGAATATAATCTATATGGTACTTTGGGACGCCTTCGTTTAATCTCAGTCAAAAAATTAACTATAGCATCCCATTTAAACGAGCTAGGGAAACCTTTCTGAGACATTAACCCTTTATCATCCAACTCTGCGTTGGACATAATAAATCCATCCATAGACACAAGATCTACATTATCATTGCCATATTTTTCTTGCAAGGCAAGCTTTAGCTTTTTACTCAAAGTAGACTTTCCCGATGCAACTGAACCTGTAACTGCTACTACAAAAGGTGGATTAACTATTGATTTGGTTACAAATTGCAAATTATTCTTTTGTTTATTTAAATAATTGGTATAAGATTTTTCAATCAGTAAAATTAAAAAATCTAAACTATTAGCCCCTGGTGACACGCAATGTCGCCACATCTCAGGAGTTATTTTTATATAATCCTCTTCCAATAGTTCACCTTCTTTTGAAACCAACCTAGTCTAGCCTATCATATAAAATAGAAAAATAAAAGTTATTTTATCTGATAACTGATGCAATTAACTCCATTTACAGGTATCAGCTTTTATCTCCCGCAACAAATCGCTCAATTCATCCGTATAAATTAAATCTAACTTATACATAGCTCTAGATGTAATGGTATACAATAACTGCCGTTCATCCTCTTTATGATAATTATTATTATTAACTTGCCAAGCAATTACAGCATCAAACTCTAATCCCTTAGCTAAATATGAAGGAATAACTAATACACCTGGAACTAATCTTTGATTAGCTGTAGCAATTAATGTCACCTTGATTGATTCACTTTTTAATTTAGTAGTTAAATCACGTGCCTCTTCAAGAGTCTTAGTAATAATAGCCGTGGTCAATTTTTCCTGATTATTAGCTATTAGAATGTCATTTATTTTCTGTACTGCACTGGCATTATCACAATGCCAAATTGTTGGTTTAGCTCCATTACGATCAAATGCTTCTATTAATTCACCAGATTTTAAAATTTGTTTAGTAAAATCTGTAATTTGTTTCGTTGAACGATAAGACTTGGTTAATTTTATTAATTCTATTTTTTCTGATATGAATAATTGCTTGACTTTATCTAACAAAGTTAAGCTATCATCTTTAGTAAAAATAGCTTGATTTAAATCACCTAACATCGTAAATTTTGCACGTGGAAAATTATATTTTAAATATGCCAATTGAAATGGTGTATAATCTTGAATTTCGTCAATAAAAGCGTATCTCATTTCATAATTTACTCTGCGGCCTGTTATTACATCATATAAATATAAATATGACGATATATCCGTAATTTTAATTTGCTTACGCACAAAATTCTGTTTAACCAATTCAATATGATCGTACCATTCTTTTTCCGAAATTCCATATTGCTGTAAATCTATCATTTTAGGAATAGCACGTAAAAATGCTAAATATTGAGCTCGGATATTGAAAAAACTATTAGCATTGACTTTACGCAATACCTGCTTAAGACTCTTTATAACAATTTTCTTAGATAAAAAACGCTCTTCTTCTGTACTAGATGCAAATTCTTGATCTGGTCTATCATATAATTTATTGAGCTCTTCTTTACTAATTGATTCTAAATATTTAGCAACCCAGGCTTTTTTAGCTTCAGCTGATATACTTTCATTTAACCTAGCAACTAATTTTTCACGAGTAGCTTCGATTCTATTACGCAAATTGTAATTTTCATTGAAACTATAGTAGATATCTTTAATATAATCTTTGTCAAAAAAGGGTTTTTCTTTATCCTTAAAATATATATTTTTAAAAACAACACCATGTTTGATCAAATGTTTACTATAATGATTAATTGCCTCAAAAAATTCTAAAGAATCTTTTAATTTAGCAATCTTAGGATTTTTATTTTGATCTTCAAATTGATCAAATAAAGATTCAACTTTAAAAGCTGGTACCCTTCTCGAGACAAATTGCCTATATGTCATCTGCACCATATTTTGTTCTCCCATCTCTGGCAAAACATTCTTAACATAGTCATTAAACAATTGATTAGGACTAAACATTATTACATCACTCGATACCAAATTACCACGATATCTATAAAGCAAATACGCTATTCGCTGCAAAATTGCACTCGTCTTACCTGAACCTGCTGAGCCTTGTACAAATAATAAGTCAGCAGTAGTATTTCTGATAATTTTATTTTGCTCTCGTTGAATGGTTGTAACGATAGACTTCATTTGCGTAGAAGATTTTTCGTTCAGAACGTTAATTAGCATTTGATCGCCAATTGATTCATTGGTATCAAACATATTAATTATTTGGCCATCTTTTATTGAAAATTGTCTTTTTTTAGTCATCAATACTTCTTGCTCACCATCAGGAGCATAATAAGTAACTGATCCTAATTTTCCATCATAATAGATAGATGATATTGGAGCTCGCCAATCATAAATTAAAAATTGATCATTTTTATCCGCAAACGAACCTAAGCCAATATATATAGTTTCGGGTTTCTCATTCTGTTCCTGAAAGTCAATTCTCGCAAAATAAGGTCTTTTATTTAACCGCTGCAATGTGGATAATTGCTTAGTAGCATGCTGCCACGCATTTTGTCGTTCTTCCAATAATTGTTGTTGCTGATGAATAGATAAAGCTGTTTCCATCGAAGTAGAATATCCATCATAGTCTAATTTTAAATCATCAAAAAAGTGGGCATTCAAATCTTGTGCCTCAGATTGTGCACCACTTATTGATTTTTCAACTATTTTAATTCGATCCTGAATTAGAGATATAACATGATCTAAATGCTCTTGTTCCTTTTGTTGCTCTGATTTTTTTGTCAAAATATTCACCCATACCATATAAAACTTTGCATACAATTTTAACACATTATATGCAATTTAAGAAATATAAAATCCACCTCAGGTAATATTTTATAAAAAAATACACGATCTCAACTTTTCGAAAGAAATCGTGTATTTTTAATAATTTTATTTAAAAAGCATTTTAGGCTTCTTAAATATCATTAGGCATTACCGCCACGGCTTTTAATAATCTCTTCTTGAATAGACTTAGGTGTTGGTGCATAGTGATCAAATACCATAGTAAATGTACCACGACCCTGAGTAGAAGAACGTAAAGTAGTAGCGTAACCAAACATTTCAGAAAGTGGAACAAAGGAGTTAATTACCTTAGCACCAGCTCTATCTTCCATACCTTCCATAGTACCACGACGAGCAGTAATTGAACCCATTACATCACCCAAGTATTCTTCAGGAGTTATAACTTGAACTTTCATAATTGGTTCCAACACAACTGCACCTGCTTTAGATGCAGCGTTCTTTAGTGCCAAGGAAGCAGCAACTTTAAATGCAGCTTCAGAGGAGTCAACTTCATGGTAACTACCATCATATAATTTTGCTTTAACATCAATTAATGGATAACCTGCTAATACACCATTCTTCATAGCTTCTTGCAAGCCGGCATCAACTGCTGGAATGTATTCACGAGGAACAACACCACCAACAATGGCATCTTCGAATTCGTAACCTTTTCCTTCTTCTTGAGGAGTAAATTCAATCCAAACATCACCATATTGACCTTTACCACCAGATTGACGAACAAATTTACCTTGTGCTGATGCAACTTTAGTAAATGTTTCACGATATGCAACTTGAGGTTCACCAATAGTAGCTTCAACACCAAATTCACGTTTCATACGCTCAACTTGAATGTCTAAGTGTAATTCACCCATACCAGCAACTAAAGTTTGACCAGTTTCAGGGTTAGTTTCAGCTTTGAATGTTGGATCTTCTTCAGTAAGTTTTTGAAGAGCTACATCCATTTTGTCACGATCAGCTTTAGATTTTGGTTCAATAGAAACTTGAATAACAGGATCTGGAATTTGTAAACTTTCCAAAATAAGTGGATGGTTAGGATCAGTTAAAGAATCACCTGTAGTAGTGTTCTTCAAACCGATAGCACCTGCAATATCACCTGAGAAAACTTCAGGAATTTCTTGACGTGTATTGGCATGCATTTGTAACAAACGACCTACACGTTCACGAGAATTTTTAGAAGCATTCAATACATAAGAACCAGATTGTAATGATCCAGTATATACACGTATAAATGTCAAACGACCTACAAATGGGTCAGTTGCAATCTTAAATGCAAGTGCTGCAAAAGGCTTGTCATCATCTGCAAGAAGTTCAACTTCTTCACCAGTCTTTGGCTCATGAGCAACATATGGTTTAACATCAACTGGAGATGGCAAGTAATCAATAACACCATCCAACATCATTTGAACACCTTTGTTCTTAAATGCTGATCCAGCAAAAACAGGGAAGAATTCCAAGTTTAAAGTAGCCTTACGAATAGCTGCCTTTAATTCTTCATTTGATATTTCTTCACCGCCAAGATATTTTTCCATAACGTTATCATCAACATCTGCAACGGCTTCAATCAACTCTGCACGACGCATTTCTGCTTCTTCTTTGTACTCATCAGGTACAGGAATAGTTTCCCATTTAGCACCAAGTTGATCTTCATCATAAACATCTGCAACCATTTCGATTAAGTCAATGACACCTTCAAATTGATCTTCGGCACCAATTGGCATTTGTACAGCATGAGCATTAGCATTCAAACGTTCATGTAAACTTTTAACAGAAAAGTCAAAGTTTGCACCAATTTTATCCATCTTGTTAACAAAAACAATACGTGGTACACCATAAGTTTCAGCTTGACGCCAAACATTTTCTGTCTGAGGTTCAACACCTGACTGTGCATCAAGAACAGTAACAGCACCATCAAGAACACGAAGAGAACGCTCTACTTCTATAGTGAAGTCAACGTGTCCTGGGGTATCAATAATGTTGATTCTGTGATCTTTCCATTGAGCAGTGGTAGCTGCAGATGTAATAGTAATACCACGCTCTTTTTCTTCTTCCATCCAGTCCATTTGTGAATCACCTTCGTGTGTTTCACCAATTTTGTGGATCTTACCCGTATAGTACAAAATACGTTCAGTAGTAGTTGTTTTACCAGCATCAATGTGAGCCATGATACCAATATTACGTGTTTTTTCCAAAGAGAACTCACGTTTATTAGCCATAAATTTTTTTACTCCTTTTAAAAACTAACTGATTAGAAACGATAGTGAGCAAATGCACGGTTAGCTTCTGCCATTCTATGCACATCTTCACGTTTCTTAACTGCTGAGCCAGTATTGTTTGCTGCATCCATAATTTCATTAGCAAGACGCTCATCCATATTATGTTCATTACGCAAACGAGAATAAGAAACCAACCATCTTAATCCCAAAGTTGTTCTTCTTTCAGGACGTACTTCTACAGGAACTTGATAGTTAGAACCACCTATACGACGTGCTTTAACTTCTAATACAGGCATAACATTGTTCATTGCTTCTTCAAAGACTTCTACTGGTTCTTTGCCTGTCTTTTCCTTAATGATATCAAATGCATCATAAAGGATTGATGAAGCTTTAGCCTTCTTACCATCAACCATTAAGTGATTGATCAATTTAGTAACTAATTTTGAATTGTAAATTGGATCTGCTAAAACATTTTTCTTAGCAATATTACCTTTTCTAGGCATTGATTATTCCTCCTATTAGTCTTTCTTTGCACCGTACTTGGAACGACCTTGTTTTCTTCCGTCAACACCGGCAGTATCCAATGCACCACGAATAATATGATAACGAACACCAGGAAGGTCTTTTACACGACCACCACGAATTAATACAACTGAGTGTTCTTGTAAGTTGTGACCAATACCAGGAATATAAGCAGTAACTTCAACTAAGTTAGAAAGACGCACACGAGCGTATTTACGCAAAGCTGAGTTAGGTTTCTTAGGTGTCATAGTACCTACACGAGTTGCAACACCACGCATTTGTGGTGCTGGATCATAATTCATTTCTTTTTTCATACTATTATAAGCATAATTCAAAGCTGGTGACTTTGATTTAGTCGTCTTAGAATGACGGCCTTTTCTAACCAATTGGTTAATTGTTGGCATTAATTTTTCCTCCTAATTGTTCACACATCCGGGAGTTTCTTTTTTAACCCCCAAACATAATATATGCACAATTAATAGAATAATGCATGTGAGACTAATATGTCAACACTTTTTTATATATTTATACTAATTTTGCGTAATAAATTATGCATTATAGATAACGAGGTAATTTATGAAAAATAACTACAAAAATAATATTTTAATTCTGATTCTGCTATTAGGACAATTAAGTATAATTTGGCTGTCACTACCTTATATTTTATGTTCCAAGATAATATTAATCCTCTCTACGGGATTTTTTTCATACGCTATTATCAGTGATTTCTTTAACCAAGAATTTTATTTATTATTAGCTATCATCCCTATAATCAGCTTAATCATAGAATGGAAAAATAGTTTTGGTGCTTTCACTGCAGGGGAATGGAAAATTTTACTCATCTTATTTTTCGTATTTTTTATCTTAATTTTGAGTAAAAAAATAGGCAGTGGCGATTTATTTTACTTCATTATTTTTTGCGGAATATATGGAGTAGGTATATCACTACATATCCTTTTAATCGCATGTTGCACTGCCTTAATATATATAATATTTCACAATAAAAATAATAGATCATTACCTTTCTTGCCCTTTTTATTCTTAGGGCAATGGCTTACACTGATTACATTATTATTATTGTAAGTAATCTGTATCATCTTTTATCGTAGCTTTTTTAGCTAGATTTTTTTTACAAGCTATTTCATATTCTTTTTGTAGAAAAGATATACTACAAATCAATAAAAATGTCATTATTATAAAAATTATGACACCATTAGGCGTAAACCATAGCTTAAATGGCAATTGCATCAAGTAGCAATAATTTGCTTTAAGTAACAAATCTACTGCTAATACTAAAGTGTTCATTGCCAATGTGATGCTCATAATATCAATACTTCTTAGCCCAGTTTCGACATTTTCAATCACCATAATGCTTGCACACATTAATAATATATGTGAACCAATATATGTAACATTAGTAATATGTGGCCAAACATACCTAGAAGGATCAGGTATTGTAAACGCAAGCGTAGTTCCTATTATTCCCAACCATGAAAAATAAACAGCTATCTTTTTTTGATTCATGTAGTACATTAAAGGAATCATAATTGCAGCAATTCTACAATGAAATAAAGGCAATCCTTCATGTAAAAAGGTACTAGGCTCACCGTAATACCAATATATCAACAATAATTGTAAGCAAAGCATAGAACCAAACACAAAATTTAGCAAAAGCTTACTATAACGAAATTTATGAACCAATAAAACTGATACAAATAATGCTATCCAAACAGAAGCCATGTTAAAATTCGTTGTTCCATCAGGTACATGTCTAAAAAAATATTCCACCAACACTATCCTACTCTCTAATAAATAACTACAGGTTCATCCTTTTCAACTACATTCCAAACAGCTTTTATCAAACTAGGTTTGATATTAACACATCCATGGGAACCATTTTTTATATAAGCAGTTTTACTCCAATCAGTTCGCCAAGCAGCATCATGCAGTCCGCATCCACTCAAAGTAAATGGCATCCAATATCTAACACGAGACGCATATGGTGTTCCATCACTATTTTTACCACGCAATACACTAGGTGACTGCTTATAATGAATATACCAAACGCCTTTTGGAGTAGCATCTAACTTATTTGCAGCAGTTCCTGTGACAATATCATTAATTTTAAGAACTAACTTGCCATGCTTATAAAACCATGCTTCTTGATTAGGGATAGATACAGCAATATATGTGTTGCCTAACCCATTATTACCTTTACCATATCCTTTACCATATGAGCTATATCCAATACCATAAACAAAATTGTGACCCTTTAATACAGAATGTTTATTAATATATGCAGATTTAATAGCTTCAATTAACTGTTTAGAATTAATAGCCCACCCATAACTCTCATTTCTTACCAAAATCATACCATGTTCAGGAGTTTCAAAATGATACTTTTTATGCAAAGTACTATATTCTTGATTAAGTCTTTCTATTCTAGCCTTCAATAAACTATCATCTAAAAAATGAAATGCCCTATTATAGCACTCAACTTTGGGGTAATATTTTTTTCTTGAGAAAATGTATTTTTTACCCAAAATTTCAAATACTACTTTGGCATCAACTATATTTTCGGCTTTACCTTTTAAATCCAATAATTCTTTATTACGAAAAATATATTTTTGGTAATTAGGCAATCTTGTCTTTTGTTTGTTAAAATAATCTTCAACTTGTTTTCGAGTAATAGTTTCAAAATTTTTTCTAATTAACTTTATATCTCTTCCGTCAATCATTAATGCATTAACAGCTTTTTTATTAACTTTTCTATATGCTTGATCTATTGTTAATTTGCTAACATCTACGCCATATATTTTTACACATGGATTAAAATGAGATTTATTATATATAACCGCTTGATTAATTTGCCTAATTCGATTATGTTGATTTTGTTTTCTTTTATTATTTGCAATTAATAAAAAAATAACCAATAAAAAAGAAAGAAGTAGCAAAATAATCAGACTAAATTTATAGCTACGTGCTTTTTTACGCATATAATTACTTCCTCTGCCTTACTCTATTAAGTTATTATATCACGTAGTTCAGCTAAATTATTATATATAAAAAATTAGTAGTCATAAATTGAAGCAATAAGAAAACAAAAAAAGCATCAACAACTTGATACCTTTTAAATATATGCAATTAAGAATTAAAGTACACGAACACCGTATGAAGGGTAGTAGTAACTAGAAATATTAGCTACAGTAACACTTTGTCCAGGTTGTGGTGAGTGAATATATTGTCCATTGCCGATGTAAATACCAACATGATAATTACCCCAAAATACTAAGTCACCTGGTTGTAATTGACTAACGCTAACTCGTGTACCAGCATTCAATTGATTATAAGTAGTTCTACCAATATAACGACCTGTAACTTGCTTATAAACGTATGAAGTTAAGCCTGAGCAATCAAATGCACTAGGACCTGCAGCACCATATACGTAAGGCTTGCCTTGTTGCTTAAGAGCAAAATTAATTATAGCTTGTGCACTAGCTTTTACACTAGTGTTAGCTGATGCAGATTGAGAGACAGGTGTAGAATCAGAAACAGTATATGAAGCTAATACCCAATGATTGTGGCCTAAATCGTACCATAATCTACCTTGTTTATCATAAGAAGTCTTAACAACTACCCATCTACTTCCATGAGGTAAATACTGACCAGTAGTATGTCCGCCATTTACATTATTCCAGACAGCTATGCCATAACCAGGTACATAATTAACCTTAGCTATAACACCAGCAGCTTTTGCTTTAACTGGTTTTAAAGAATTAGATACTACAACACCAGTCACAGCAATAGTTGTAGCCAAAGTGAATTTAAATAATCTAGACATAAGTGGTTTCAAATCAGGTTCCTCCTGCGACTCTCTGTCGCTTTAAAATCTTAATTTATTACAATGACTATTGTATCTGATTAGTATTACATCCATGTTACAGAATTAAAGCACATTGATTACAAAATCATGTAATAAATATTTCAAAAAACCACTAATGTTGTATCTGATCAATCAACTTTGCTATAGTTCCTTTAGTATCTTGCCAATTATCATTGACTACAATATGAGCATACTTTTTTAAAACGCCATGCAATTGCAAATCACGTTTAAATTCTGAACTATTAATCCTTTTATTTATTTCAATAGGAGCATCCCCTCGCCCAATCAAACGTTGCATTAATTTAGAATGATCACTAATTGTAATATAAATAAAACAAATATTATCAATCGGTAGCTTATGAAAATACGAATTGACACCCTGGGTTTCAAGTATGATAGAAACTAAATCATGTTGACTCCAAGCTTTTTGTAGAGACTCCTGACTTGAGCCATATTGATAATGGCCATATTCTACTTTTTCAAATAGATGAAGTTTACTAAAACTACTATCGGTCTCAAAATAATACTCTTTGCCATTTTGTTCGCCTGCCCTCGGCGGTCTCGTAGTATGTGTTAAAACTCGTGGTATATTGTATTTTTCCTGCAAATAATTAGATATAGTGGTCTTACCAGCACCACTAGGGCCAGCAATGATAATGATTTTTTTCAAAATATACTCCTATTGCTTGAAATTGCTTGATTTTTATAATATTATTTCACTATTGTATACGATATCATACTAATAAGGAAAGAGTGTTTTTCATGAAAAAAAGCGATATCAAAATAGATTCTATCGTAGGTGCAAAATCTGATGAAGAAATATCCAAGCCATTTGAAGGTAAAGTAGAAAAAATATACGAAAACTCAGTATTATTATCTATTACATCCTATGAACCAGAAGATGAAACAAATGTTAGTGATCTTAATGGAAAAATTGTAGTTAGTTTTAAAAATCTTAAGAAATTAGCTAAAAAACCATCAAAACAAGCTGAAACACCTACTAATGAAATCAAAATATCCAAAAATGAAGCAAAAGATGAGCAACAATAAAATAATTCGCTTGTAGCTAATAAAAAAAAAGCAACATTTTAAAATTGATGTGACCCCAAAAAGTTAAACTTTTTAGCGTAGCAGTTTATATGACTGCTACGTTATTTTTATGCAGCCACTCACTTTAACTAAGCACCAACGTCAAGAAATTAAACTGATTGCAGGCGGAACATAAATAATCACATAATCGTATTTTTGGGTAATTGGAGTTAGTAATTCACTCATGTATGTAACACGATCAATATACTTCGAAAATTGTTTTTCCATTACTCGTGGTAACAAGGAAAAATCTGCCGATGATCCAATCAAGTCTAAATTGCTAGTAATTTTAACTAAAGCTTTTGATAAATCCTTACTTTGAATAGCTGCCATTAATGATGTATCAAATTGGTCAATTTCATCAGTTAAGTTTGCTTTGGTTTTAAGCATAATGTTTGTTGCATTTGCTTGCGGATCTAAATCCAAGAGCAGTGTATTTTCTCCTCTTTTTGATAAATCGTAGGCAACTTGAGTTGCATTGATAGTTTTGCCGACTCCGCCTTTGAAGTTACCAAAGGTTATAATTTTAGTCATTTTGCACCTCACAGTAGTTTCAATTTCCTACAAAAATTATTATGAACTAACAAACTTTCTTTGGTAATATTCTATAGTGCTAGCACTACTTAATTAAAATCATTTTTAGCAAATAACAAGTGTTAAATGAAGAATAATATAAAAATTTTTAAAAAATGCGTTGACTAATTAATAAAAAGGTAATATTATTATCTTAATTTCCAAATGAACTGCATCCATTTAGAAAGAAATATCTTTTTATCGGAAGGAAGTATTTTTTATGGAAAAGACTAATGAAAAGAAACAATTTGTTAAAGTTAATGGCTTGAAGGTTGAAACTATTGATTATGACGATAATGTTGAATTGTTAGTTTCATGTTCTGGCTGTCAAGATGAAGATGATGTGACAGAAGAACAACTTTAAGGATTGGCATTATAAAAGCGTAGTGGGATTATTAAAAATCTTTCTGTGCTTTTATTTTTTACTTAGGAGAAAATAAATGCTAAGTAATAATTTTCACGACATACTTAGTCTTAAAACTAGAGTTATACAGCGAAATGAACTAAATAAGATAAAAGAGTCTGAGATTCATGATAAAGAGATTAATAAATTTTCTGACAACTTTATTTTTAAAAATAGATATTCTTATCGTGGTGATCTAATTAATTTATCTTATGCAGAATTAAAAGAATTTATAGAAGAGCTTTCAAGACGAAAAGACTATCATCCAATTCCTTACGCAGGGAATATCTCTCCCATAGCTTCACTTTGCTTAAATGATCCTAATTTATATTATTGTAATTTTATTAATGGTTCTTTAAAGCAATATCACTTAGATAGTTTAAGTAGATATGTGAAAAAACAAACGAGAAGAGCAGATATTAAAGGTTCAGGTGGAACGATATTTTTATTAGTGTTGGATTTTAGTACATTAAGGCAAAAATATTTACAACAGTCAGAAATTCTATCGTGGGTAGATTTGGGGTGTATCCTTGAAGGAATGTCTATTCTTGCGTCCGTAAAGCAATATAATTGTTGCATTCATTTTTTTATGAAGGATCCTACAAATATTCTACTTAATGAGAAATCTTATACTCCAGTCTGTTTATTTCGTATTGGTCATAGAGCATAAAAATGAAAAAAATAAGTATACAATTTGGTACGAATAATAATCATAGTGTAATGGGATACTTTACATGTATAAATCTGAGTAATTCACAGCATAATGTACAACAAAGAATTACAAAATCTGATTTAAAAGAAATATTTGCTCAGATTAATCTGTTAATTTTATTGTATCCAACTTTATCTTTGATTAATTCACTGAATACTCTATTAGCTAATTACCATTTCAGGTGGATAGAATTAATTTTATCTATAAAAGAAGAAAACTGTAAATCCTATTTAGAATATGTGTATTTAGGCGGATTTTTAACTTTTTGTGGCATTACAAGACCTATAGGTATTAAACAAAGAGATATTAATGGTTTATGTGATAATTTAACTAAATTAATTTTATTAGCGATTGAAGGGATAAATAGTCTTAATTTTGTAGATCTTAATAGTTTCTGGTTGAGTTTCGATAACTTTTCAGCTGGGATACTTTTTCACGAATTATTTGGTCACCTATCAGAGGGTGATGTAAAAGATATAAGAAAGTCTTTCATTCCAGTATTAAAAAGAAATTTTAATGTATATGATGTACCTTTTTATTCGAATCAGCAAGACGATGCAGGTATTAAGGGGCGTAGTGTAAATTTGCTAAATAGCAGGTTGAATTACAATACTGGAAATCTATTTATTTATATAGATAAAGATAGCGTCAAAAATAATATAGGAATTATTCGTCAAAGGAAACTTATTGCAACATGTTCTGAACCAGCAAAAACTATTAATCCTAATGGAGTTATTTCCTTTGGAGGAGTTAATATACAAAAACATGCATTACATATAAGATTAGGACTTCAAAAAATAAAAAAGCTGGATTTAAAAATTCCTTTGGAGGATATAGAAGAAGTATATATATCTGGTAATTCTCCAATTGAATATAGTACTATATGTCAAAAAATATCATATCCTGCTGTAGTATCTTTTAAACTCCCGAATGTATCTATGGGATTAAAGCAATCAATAAAATTTTATATACAGTAAAGCGAGGGGAAAGCAATGGAATATATGTTTAAGTACGATGTATATGGAAAAGTAGAGAACAAAGAAATTAAAATATTAGAATTAATTCCTATAAAAAGAAGATATGTAATTAAGCTGAAGGACGATGAGGTCAGTTCTGCAAAACAACTTATAGATTTACTTAATCGTGGTACAACGTCGCAAGAACTAGAAAATCTAGTTGCTAGGAAAGCAACTATGCAAAACATTTTGCATTTTTTTAAGAAACAATATTTATTAGCAAATTATTTTGGTGATAATCATTCTGATGATCCTTTTGCTAGACAAATTGAAATGTTAGATTCTTTCAATAGATCTGGTGTATCAACTTCAAAATTACAAACTGATTTAAGTCAAAAGAGTGTTCTGATAATTGGTGCTGGAGGAGTTGGAACATCGTTAAGCAACCTTTTAAATTCTTGTGGAATAGGACATATTTATATTATAGATGCAGATATTATTGAAAATACAAATTTATCAAGACAATTTTTATATAATCGAGACGATATAGGAAAACCTAAAGTCGAAGTTCTTAGTCATAAGTTAAACAAAAGGGGCTTAGGCAAAGTTACAGGAATTAATACAATGCTAACGCTATCTAATTACAATAATATTTTAAAGGATATTGGAAAAGTGGATTTAATTACGGGTATGCCATTTCCCTTTAGTTCTTCTTTAAATAAACTGTATAGAGATATTTTGTCCTTAGGTTATACTATGTATGCCATTGGAGAACACGATGCAGGCCCATTATTTAATAAATTCAATGATATAGATAAAATAGCTAATTCAATTATTGCTAAATATCCTGCTACTAACTTTTTAAATCAAAGGAGAGATAGTCCAGCTAGGCATGATAGACATCCTAGTTTTTTACCAGAAATACAAATTACTAGTTCATTAGCTGCTGCTGAAATAGTTAAATATTTTACCCAAGTTACTACTATGAATACTGAAAATGCTATGTATTCATTACATTCTGATAACTATACTGTTTCGCTTGTAAAATTTTGATTTATAAATATCTTTTTTGAAGAGGAAAGTATTATGAAAATTTATAAGTGGAAATTATCTAAACTAGAAGTTTTTGAACAAAGTAAAGTGAAAGTACAGGGAAACCTAGTCGCCATTACTTCCGATGGAGATAAGTATATTCCTTTTGGAGGAATAGATTTACTCTATGAAACGGCTTATAAAAAAGCTATTTCTGAGCTTAATGAACGTGCTGCATGGTTTACTATGTACAGTTTACATCCGTCTATCCTTCCTAATACAACTGGATTCGCGGCACATACAAATAAAGAAAAAGCTATTCAGAATTCTATATATGAAGTTATTGAAAGAAAAACGTTTCATTATTTTATTAATCTTATTATAAATAATAAGATAGATGAGATTTATCCTAATTTTTATATTCAAAATAAAAAAGATTTTCTTCTTTTTAGTAAACCATATTTAACTCAGGATCGTAAATTGTGGATTACGTTTGCGTTCGATTTAGGAAAACAAATTATACCAGTAGGAATGGGAAAACAAAAAAACTTAGCTGAAAGTACTAATGATGCAATAGACGAATGTATAATGGTCAATCATTCTATTGAAAAATATTTAATTAATCGTAGTAATATGCAATCTACACAGAGTATGTCTCAGGAAGAACTTCTTTCATTTATTAATTTAGGAAAGAGCACATTACTTCACAAGAATCTAGAAAACATAAGTATAGAAACCAATTACTATGAGAGTGTTAAAACAAAAAATAGTGAAAATCTGATAACTTTGAATGTTACTAGATACATACCTAAGTTTTTATCTCCAACTAACAGATATGTATATTTATCCATTCCCTTAGAAAAAGCCGATATTATTAAAAATAATTATAGGATCTAGGTGATTAAAGATGAGTTTTCAAAAATTAATTAAAACTAATTTACTCTTATTCATTGTAATAATTGTTTTAGAGCTATTATTTGCAGCAGGATCTGCAACAAGCTCATATATTATACAATTTGCCTATAATCAATTAGTTAAAAATATTCTCATAGGTTTTTTGATAATTATTGCCAGTAGTGTTTTCCTTTCATTCGTTTCTTACATTTTCAGCTCGTTAGCTACCTATCTTTTTAGTAAACAAACTCAAAAATATATTCACAGTATTAGACATAAATTAATAAGCAAATACTTTCATGACAAGGCACCTAAAGTGGCTGAAATGGAAAATGAATTAAATAGTAATTTACAAGTGCTTACTAAAAATTATGCCGATAAGTCTTTAAGTATTATTCAATCAAGTTTCTTGTTGGTTACGTCTATTGGCAGCCTTCTTCTAATGAATTGGATGCTTACATTATTGGCATTAATTCTATCAGTTATTACACTTTACATTCCTCGTTTTACAAGACCAAGAGCCTCTAATGCAACGCAAAAAGTGGTTAATAGAAATAGTAAATATTTGTTAGCTATTGAAGAATGGTTTAATGGCTTAGAAGAATTAAGAAAGTATACTGCTTTTAATAAACTAAACTTAGTCATGCAAGAAGTTAGTAAAAATCTAGAAACAAGCTTCGTAAAAAGAAAAAAAGTAATTTCTATTGCAGATTTTCTTAACGGATGTGCCAATTCTTTCTCTCAAATTGCGATTACTCTGTTAGCAGCAATCTTATTTTTTAATCATCAAGTAACCTTCGGAGTAATAATAGCAGCCGGTAACTTTTCCTCTATGATTTTAAATTGTTTGTTGACAATTACTACATCGTTAACACGAATTCAATCAGTTCAAGAGCTTAACAAACAAATTGGTGAGTCCCAAAAGGTAATCCCCTCTCATAAAGAAATCAATACTGATGAAATATACTCAATTAGTACACATGATTTAAGCATTTCATTTAAAAATGGAGAAACAATACACTTCCCAGATATTCGTATTAAAAAAGGCGAAAAAGTGTTGCTTAGTGGAGATAGTGGTACTGGTAAGTCTACGCTATTTAAATTAATTCTTAATAAAATGTACCCAACTACGGGACAAGTTATTTTTGAAGATAAATATGGTAAAAAAATTAGTCCAGATTATGCTCAAATTGGTTATATTCCTCAGGATGGTAAGCTTTTTCCTACTTCTATTATCAACAATATTATTATGTTCAATAATAAGTTGAAACAGCAGGTAAAAAATTCTATTGAAAACAATGATTTAAGTAAAGATATAGCTAGTATGCCAAACGGATTTGAAACAAAAATTGATTTAGACACGATTAATTTTTCTGGAGGGCAAAAACAGAAAATTATTTTAGCTCGTAATGAGATACATAATTTTTCTATTATTTTAGCTGATGAGGCAACTAGTGCAATAGATTCAAGAAGTAGCTATCGTATTCTAAAAAACTTAGTATCATCGAATAAGACAGTTATTGTAATAGCTCATAATTTAACTCAAGATATGGAAAAACTATTTAGTAGAAAGATTAGCTTGTAAATAATAAGAGGTGATTATAAGTGTCTTTTAAAGATCTATATGCTGTTAATAGAATAAGAATGATATCGCTATTAGTTCTAGAATTCTTAACTTCTGGTTTAATAATTGGGGTCAGCTATATTAATACATATCAAATAACGGCCATTAAAAACAGAAAATGGCAACAATTTATTTTTCTGATTACTCTATCTTTGATTTTATTTATTATAAGTTATGCTGGTCTTAATATTTGTCAGTATTGGATTGAAAAACAAATTCAGCAATATAATCATAAAATAAGATTTAAAATAGTAAACCATTATTTTTATGATAATAAAGTACATAATGCTGCCGAAGTTCAGAATCGCTTAACTAACGATCTGAACTTAATAAAAGATTCAAAGCTGGCAGTATATACGGATATTCCATACTATTTAGCTCAAATGATTTTTGCCTCGATTGGGCTGTTGCTATTTCATTGGAGTCTATTAATTGTCGTTTTGATATTGGGAACGCTCAGCTTTTATTTGCCTAAATTTCTTCATCCCGCTATGCAAGCTGCTGCTCTAAAGCTATCTCAAGCAAATAAGCAGTATTTAGATACAGCTGAAAAATGGTTAGATGGTCTGTCGGTACTTCAAAGGTTTTCAGTGGGTGCACAGCTTTCTAGGATTATGGATAATGCATCTGATACATTAGAAAGTGCAAATATAGCAAGAACAAGTACTATGCAAGGTTTAGCTGTATTGAATAAGGCTACTTCAGCACTGCTGCAATTTGCTTTATTAGCAGTTACGGCCGTATTAGTTACAAACCATACTGTTGTATTTGGTGTAATAGTAACTGTTGAAAGCTTTAGCTCCTATATCAATATGTCAGTTAAAATGCTTGCAACTGAATTAGGACAGATTCATTCAGTAGATAGTTTAAGCAATGAGGTTAATGCGGATACAGCTGTAGTTGAGCATATAGGTAATTTACAGTCTCCAGCTAGCTTAACTACAAAAAACGTGTCAGTAAAATTTTCTAATGGGAAAATAATAGAATTTCCCAATTTGAATATAAAATCTGGTGAAAAAGTTTTATTAACTGGTGACTCAGGAACTGGAAAAACCACTCTATTTAAAGTACTTCTTGGTAAAATTAAACTTCATACTGGTACGATCAATTTTAAAAATAAATATGGTACTGATATTAAAATTAATAAGGTTAAGATAAGATATATCCCACAAGATCCAATATTATTTCCTGATAGTATCGAAAATAATATTACAATGTTCAATTCGAAATTGAAAAAGAAAGTATTAGATTATGTTAAAGACGTTTCTTTTGAATCTGATATTAGAAAAATGCCATTAGGCCTAAAGACAAAATTAAATTTGCAAAAATTGAATATTTCTGGAGGTCAGCGACAAAAAATAGTATTAGCTCGGGCTTGCATTCACGATGACGATTTTATTTTAATTGATGAAGGCACTAGTGCTATAGATAAAAAAGCAACGCTTGATATTTTAAAGAAGTTATTAAATAGTCCATATACTGTGATCTTTATAGCTCATAATTTTAATGATGAAATGTACAGTCTCTTTGATAGAGAAATACATTTAGTTTAGATCTATTCTGTAGTCTAAACACTAATTAGTGCTAGCACTACAAAATTAAAATAAAATTTCAAAAAAGTCTATGCAAGTAAAAAAATCCATGCTATAACCTTTCTTACATCAAGAAAGACATAAATAATTAAGCAAAGTAGCTAATCAATGCTGTATCGATCGAAGAAAAACTGTCAAGAAAGCATCAATATCATCAAGTTAAGACATTGACGAATTAAGCAACGCTTTTCAATACATTTATCGATATGTTTAATAATAGTTATGTGAAGGTATTTCATAAGAACCACAACTTTCTATGAAAGACCAATGATATGACGAAAGTGAGCAGAAAGACAAAAACTCTGCTCACTTTTCTTTTAAAAAGAAAAAGAACCGAATCAAAATGATTCGGCTCATAAAGCTCTATTTTCGTCGATGCCTTAACTTAATGACATTACATTTTAAAATGTTGCTTTTTTTATTAGATAAAATTATAAAATGTAGTTTTGCAAGCTATAGTTCAAGAGAGCTGCTAAAACACCACCTAAAAGGGGACCACACATAGGCACCCATGCATAACTCCAATTAGCTGTAGATTTATATGGAACTGGGAAAATTGTATAAACTAATCTTGGTGACCAATCACGAGCTGGATTCATAGCCAATCCAGTAGTAGGACCTAAGGCTAATCCAATAACAATAACTAAAAATCCTGCAATAAATGGTTTTAATCCTTCTCCAAAATTACCTAAATGAATTAATACAAATACGAAAATAAAAGTATCAATTGTTTCATCTATGAAATTAAAGATTGGACTATTAGTTGCTGGACCTGTAGCAAAAATACCTACATGATTACCCTCAGCCTCATTTTTGGTTTCTTTAAAGTGGGCATAGTAATGTATGTATGGAATCAATCCGCCAAAAAAAGCACCTATAAATTGAGCTACAATATATGTAAAAACTTTGTCCCATGGGAAATAACCACCAACCGCCATACCAAGAGTAACAGCAGGGTTCAAATGGGCTTTAGAGCCGAAATTGGCAGCAACATAAACTCCAAATGTGACAGCTAAACCCCACGCAAAAATAATATAAAACCAATTAGCATTCTTAGCATAACTTTTCTTTAAATTAACAGCTGCTCCAGTACCAACACCTAAAGCCACCATGACCATAGTACCGAAGAACTCACCTAATAATTCTGACATAATATTTACCTCTCGAAAAATTTTAGAAAATAGGGGATTTGTTTACTCGTAAGCTTAATTATTCTTCAACAACAGTTATATCGCCACCCAACTTACGAATCTTATCTTGAACACGATCGTATCCTCGCAAAATGTTGCCTGCATTATGAATAACAGTTTCACCATCAGCCATCAAGCCTGCTATCATTAAAGCAGCACCAGCACGAATTTCACCAGCATTAACATCCATACCTTTTAATTTAGAACTAGGGTGGATCAAAATAATATTATTTTCCACACAAATCTCTCCACCCATTTTTCGCAACTCGGGCACATGCCCTACACGTTTAGGATATATATTATCAATTATTATACCCTCGCCAGTTTTAGCAGTTAATAAAAGTGGTGTAATTGGCTGTTGTAAATCTGTAGCAAAACCAGGATACGGTTCCGTTTTGATTTGAACCATCTTAAGATCGCCTGCTGGATAAACAAAAATTGAATCTTCATCAACATCAGTTACAACGCCCATTTCTTCAATCTTAGCAAGATAACTATCCAAATGTTCCGTAATTACATTATGAATTCTGATACCATTACCAATGCAAGCTGCTAAAGAAATATATGTACCTGCTTCAATTCTATCTGGAATAATCGTATGTGAAGCTTTGGCCTTTAACTGACTGACACCATTAATTCTAATCGTATCAGTACCTGCTCCTCTAATTACTGCACCCATATTATTTAAAAATATAGCTAAATCAATAATTTCAGGTTCTTTAGCTGCATTTTCTATTACAGTTTGTCCATTAGCAGTTACTGATGCCATAATAATATTCATAGTGGCACCAACGGAAGGCATAGCTAGAGATATTTTTGCACCCCTTAATCCTTCTTCAGGAGCTGTAATAATAATTTTATCATCTTCATTGTCCACATTAGCACCTAATGCTTCAAATCCTCTGATATGTTGATCGATCGGTCTAGGTCCGATATCATCCCCACCTGGGAATCCTACAACAGCTTTTCCAAAGCGACCCAAAAGAGCACCCATGAAATAATATGATGCACGTAGAGACTTTATCTTGCCTGCTGGCAATGGACTACGCTTAATATTCTCAGGATCAATGGTCAATGTAGTTTCTTCAAATTTACATTTAACATCCATTTCACCTAACAAATCCATCAAATTATCTACATCCGCGATACGAGGTACACCTTCTAAAACAACGGTCGTACGAGAAAGTATTGACGCTGGAATTAAAGCTACTGTTGAATTTTTTGCTCCACCTATCCATACGTCGCCCTTTAAGGGCTTTCCACCATGAATAATCATTTTTTTCATTATAGGGAACAATTCCTTCTAATTTTTTACTGTAATACATAACTGTATCACAAAACATGATATAGAAAAATAGCCAAAAAAACAAGAAGAGAAAGCATTTTCACTCGAACTTCTTGCATTTTATATATCTACTAATTAAATTCTGAAATAGGTAAACCACTTGCAGCACCGATAAATGCCTTAAATAAGCCCTCTGGACGCTGTGGTCTACTCAAAAATTCAGGATGATATTGTGTTGCAACAAAGAATCTATTTTGAGGTATCTCAATAATCTCTACTAATCTATTATCTGGTGATACACCTGAAAATATCATGCCCGCATCTTCAAATGCTTGACGATACTCATTATTAAATTCAAAACGATGTCTATGACGTTCCTGTATTACTGACTCGCCATCATAGGCAGCACTAGTTTTAGTACCCTTTTTCAAAGTTGCAGGGTAAAGACCTAAACGCAAAGTACCACCAATATTTTCAACGTCTCGTTTATCAGCCATAATATCGATTATATTGTATTTGGTTTTTGGATCTGCCTCAGTAGTATTTGCACCCTTCATATTTAAAACATTACGTGCAAACTCTACACTGGCCATTTGCATTCCTAAACATATTCCTAAAAATGGAATATCATTTTCTCTGGCATACTTAATTGCAGTAATCATTCCTTCAAGACCTCTTGTGCCAAAACCACCAGGTACAATTAATCCCTCAGAACCACGCATAATATCTGCAATATTATCTTCAGTAATATTTTCTGCTTGTACTTTATCAACCTCAATTTTAGTACTATATAAGTAACCTGCATGTTGCAAAGCTTCTGTTACAGAAATGTATGCATCTTCTAACTCAACATATTTACCAACTAAAGTAATCTTTGTAGTATGCTCTAAATTCTTAGCTCTTTGATCTAAACGTTTCCAAGATTCCATATCCGCAGTTTTTCTTGGACTGTCTAGATGTAAATAATCACATACTAATTGATCCATACCTTGTTTTTGGAAAGACAATGGCACATCAAATAAAGATGGTTCATCGATTGATTCCATAATTCTTTCCACTGGAACATCAGTAAAGTTAGAAATTTTATTCTTTAATTCCTGCTTGATAGATTGTTCAGCACGTAAAACTAACATATTAGGTTGAATACCTATACTACGTAAAGTTGCTACAGAATGTTGTGTTGGCTTAGTTTTCATTTCATGAGCTGCATGTAGCAATGGAACTAAAGTACAATGAATATACATTACATTTTCATCGCCAACTTCACGACGCATTTGTCTAATAGCTTCCATAAATGGTGTAGATTCTATATCACCTACAGTACCACCAATTTCAGAAATAACTACATCAGAATCAGTGGTTAACCCTGCACGCATTATTTTCTTTTTGATCATATCTGTTATATGCGGAATAACTTGTACAGTATCACCTTGATAATCGCCACGACGTTCTTTTTCTAAAACTTCTTGGTATATTTTACCAGTAGTAACATTTGAATACTTGCTAGTTCTTACGTCTACTAATCGTTCATAATGACCCAAATCTAAATCAGCTTCAGTTCCATCATCTGTTACATAAACTTCACCATGTTGATATGGATTCATCGTACCTGGATCTATATTAATATATGGATCAAATTTTTGCATAGTTACCTTTAAACCACGATTTTTTAATAAACGTCCTAAACTCGATGCGGTAATACCTTTTCCTAAAGATGATACAACGCCACCAGTTACAAAAATATACTTAGTCATGCAATAATTCCTTTCCAATACACAATAAAAAAGCTCCCCTAATGGGAGCTATATGCACAAAGTGCCCGTATTATATGGTAAATGCTAATCAGCAATACGTCAAGTACTTAATTTTCATCATCAGAATCTAAATCATCTTTGTGTAACTCAGATAATTGACCTTCTAATCCATCATCAAGCTCATCATCATCGTCAGCATCATCTAAATCGCTATCATCTGAATAATCATCAGCATCCGTTTCATCCAATGATAAGTCATCATCTTCTGGATCATCAGAATCATAGTCAATAATATCATCACTATCAGAATCAGCAATAAAGGCATTAACTTTTCTATGATTCTTTTTGCGTGGTAAATCTTCCTCATCTTCAGGATGATTAACTTCTTCATCTACAGATTCATATGGGAACCATGATCTTAAAGCCCATACATTATCACCCATCGAGATAAACTCACCATCAGTATTCAAATCTGTGTAAAATTGTGGCAAACGATCACGAATTTCTTCGTCACTCTTTCCCAAAAATTGTTGAACAGCATTAACGATATCAGCAAAGGCCATTCTTTTACCACTATCTTGCAAAATAGCACGAGCTACTTCAATCATCGATAGTTCTTCTCTTTTCTGGTCTTTAAAATCATCTAATCCCACTAATGACACGTCCTTTCATCTAACTTTGCGTATCTTCAAAACAATCAATGCTAATTTTATAGTCACCTATTAAGTATATATCAGAAAATAGTTGATATTCAACTTTTAGTTGGATATTATTTGCATTTTTCTTTAAAAAATTAATACTTTTAGTAAAACTAGTCAGATCCATAATTTTTCCTGCGGCAATTAATCGGCAATTTTTCTTTTCATTAGCCATAAATTTCATCATATTGTAATTATTATTTTCAATAGTACCACGTTGCATAATTAACTCATCAGTTTTATAAAGTAATTTTACTGGAATCTCAGCTGATTGATTTTTTTCCATATATTCAATTCGATAAGTATCATTGTCACAGCTCAATGTACCACAACCAGTACATTTAAAATGCTCAACTTGCCCTTCTTGCTTGATAATACTAGTTATTTCAACTTTAACTTTTTTCATAACTGCTCCCTTCTAACTAATTTTAGATAAATTGATTTAAATAATCATGGTTCTTACTATAATATGTTACAATATGCTCGTAATTTAGAATAGACACATTTTAGTTTTTAACATTGAATTTTTTTAAAAGATGAACATGATGAGAGATATTAATAACATAAACAATTTTCACGAACAAGTACTTCGTGATCCCGTACATACATATATTCATATTAAGAATCCAATAATTTTTAATTTAGTCAACACTCCTGAATTTCAGCGATTACGTCGCATCAAGCAATTAGGTCCCACCTCATTTGTTTTCTTTGGTGCTACACATACCAGATTTGAGCATAATTTAGGCGTCTATGAACTAACTAGAAGAATATGTAATATTTTCACTCAAAAATATGCTACTCAGCAAAGTGATGATGGATTATGGGATCCTAGTAATAATTTGCTCGTAGAGTGTGCAGCATTATTACATGATTTAGGACATGGTCCATATTCGCATACTTTCGAGCATTTATTTAATACTAATCATGAATTAATGGGGCAAAAAATAATTCTGGATGAAAATACACAAATAAACAAAATTTTAAAACAAGTGTCACCAGATTTTCCACAAAAAGTTGCAAGTGTAATTGCCAAAACTTATCCCAATCCACAAGTAGTTAAGTTAATATCTAGTCAGGCTGATGCTGACAGAATGGACTATTTACTGCGCGATGCATATTTTACAGGCGTATCATATGGTGCCTTTGATTTAACTCGAATATTGGATGTTATTAGACCTTATAAGAATGGCATCTGTTTTTTAGATAAAGGGATCCATGCAGTAGAAGATTATATTATCAGTCGCTATCAAATGTATCAACAAGTTTACTTCCATCGAATAGGTCGTTCAATGGAAGTCATTTTGCATCATTTATTACAACGTGCACAAGAAATTTATCAAAGAAATGATATCAAAGATTTCACTGTAACTCCTCAATTGGAAGCTTTTTTGGCCAATAAATGGAGTCTTGAAGATTATTTAGCCTTAGATGATGGCGTAATGGAAACTAATTTTATGCTTTGGACTAAATCCGGAGACAAAATTTTAGCAGATTTAGCAGGAAGTTACTTATACAGGCATCCCCTTGAAAGTGTTAAAGTTAACAATCAAACTAAGTACCTCATACCTAAATTAAATGAGCTCATTAAAAATGCAGGATTTGACCCACAATACTATACTGCTACTAATTCTGCTTTTGATGAACCTTATGATGCTTATAAACCTACAGGGAAAAATGCACATAGTCCGATAGAAATTATGGAAAATGATGGTACCTTAGTCGAACTTTCAGAACTAAGTCCCCTAGTAAAAGCATTAAATGGCACTGTACAAGGTGATGAACGTTTCTTTTTCCCTAAAACAATGATCAAGTCGTTGGGAGATGTGCAATTATTTCAACCACTTTATTCAGAATTTCAAAGTTATATCAACAATAATTCATTACAAGATCCTCAAAAAATAAAAGGTACCGACTTTTAAAGTCAGTACCTTTTTAATAACTATATAATTAGTCATCAAGCTTTTCTTTGTCAACTACATTTAATTCATTATCAAATGTATAAACAACTGGTTCACCAGTCTTCATTTCCAAGCCCATAATATCTTCATCTGAAATATTTTCAATATACTTAGTTAAAGCACGAAGTGAATTACCATGTGCTGCAATAATAACATTTTTACCAGAACGTAAATCTGGAGCAATATGATCTTCCCAGAATGGCATAACTCTTTCCAAACATACCTTAAGGTTTTCTGCCTTAGGAACAATATGTGGATCTAAGTGAGCGTAACGACGATCATGTGCTTGGCTATATTCAGAGTCATCTTCAATAACAGGTGGCAAAACGTCATAAGATCTACGCCAAATATGAACTTGTTCATCACCATACTTATCTGCAGTATCTTTCTTATTTAAACCTTGAAGAGCACCATAATGACGTTCGTTTAATCTCCAAGACTTAGTTTCAGGAATCCAAAGTTGGCCACTTTCTTCCAATGCAAAGTGCAAAGTTTTGATAGCACGTGTTAATACAGAAGTATATGCTTGATCAAATTGTAAACCGTGTTCTTTAATCAAACGTCCAGCTTTTTTAGCTTCCTCAACACCTTTATCTGAAAGATTAACATCTACCCAACCAGTAAATTGGTTTGATAGGTTCCATTGACTTTGTCCATGACGAATTAAAACTAATTTAGACATTAAATTATCTCCTTTTAAAATTATCATTCAATGTCTATTTTACACACTTATTAGATAAATTAATAGCTTAAAGAAAATTATTGTAATAAAAGTAACCCAAATATGTTCCTAATAGTTAATATTTTAATTATTGATAAATATCATGTTACAATATTCATTAGTCAGTCATGAAAGGGAGTTTTATTTAGATGCCAAATAACAAAATAAATTTGTCTGGAGGTTCATTAACATTAGAACAATTGGATGCTATTTTTAAAACTATTCCACAGGAATTTGACGTAGTCGACGAAAATGATACTATCGTTTGGTCTTCAATGAATGAAGGTCGATTATTTGAAAGAACAACCGCAAACCTAGGTAAAAATGTTTTAGATGTACACGCAGAAAAATCTAAACCTCACGTTAAGCGGGTGCTCGAACAAATGCATAATAACGAAAGAAAAAGTCTCTCAATTAATCTTTGGTCCAAACGTTGGTCCAAAAATCAACCAATCAATGTATCTTTTTACAGTTTACACAATGAAAGCGGTGACTACATTGGTTGCGTCGAGGTAACACAACCTACCAAAGATTACCAATGGAAATGGAGACGTTTGAAAAATTTTTTACATATTATCTTTAAAAAAAGATAGATTACATTTCAAAAATAATAAGAGTAAAATTATTACATCGAATCTATAATATATCGGAGGGTTTACAATGAATAAAAGACACACACTTTTATTTACATTAATGTTAGTTTGTTGTATGACTTCAGGATGTGCCAAAAAAGCAATTGACAACCAATCAAGTAACGACAATATACGAACAGTAGCTACGGCCACATTAAAACATGCTTTTAATCAATCATTTAACAGTGGACATTTTATAGAAACAGTTCAATCTAAAAAAATGAAACAGGATAGTTCAATGACGGCTTTATTTAAACCTGATCTAGTCAATATAAAATATTCATTAAATCAAGGAAATAAGGTTAATAGTGAACAATTTTGGCTAAATAATAATATGGTATACATACTGCTACCTCAAAACAAAGGAAAATGGATTAAAAATACTAACACTAACGATAAATTTAGTCCTGATCAAATATTTAACCGCTTTAATGCCAAAAATTTCTCCAATTTAAACCAAGTGATGACCAATAAAGCTAAAATCAAAATTAGCAATGGTAACTACATCTTCACTTATTCAAAGACGGATACTTCTGCTTGGAGACCAGTTAACAATTTAGTTATCGATGCTTTAAATACACCTGGTTCACAAAATATGAATTTAGCTAGGGCAGTAAAGATTTCTGAACCAACTAAGATCAATTTTGTTTATATCATAAATAAACATACTAATAAAATTGTTCGGATAGATTTAGCAGCAGATTTTGTTTTTAGTAACGATTACACATGCAGTTGGCATGCAATATATGACGAATTTGGTCAACATGATACTTTAGCTATTCCACAAAATATTGTCAAATCAGCTTTCGATATTAGAAAGCAAAAATAAAAATAATGCTAATTTTGATAAATTAGCATTATTTTTTTAATCATCAAACATAATTTTTTGAGCAATAACTTTTCTCTGAAGAGCTAGATTATTGCTATAGTCCGTTAATCCTTCTTTTTGTAAAGAATCAGCATATGCAGCTACACTATTGGCTAAATTAGTAATAGTCATATGATTCTTTAAAATGCCTGTTAAAAAGGTCGCTAATAAGGATTCTTGACATCCTACTCCTGAAACCTTTTTAACATCTGGCACTTCAGCAACAAAACCTTGTGTCATATTAATTACGGCTATATGTTGCTTATCCAACATACACAAAACATGACTGGCACCTTTAGCTACCATATAGTGAGCTGACTTATATAGTAATTGCTTTCCTGCTACTTTATCAAAGATGTTCTTTATATCTTGACCCGTCAACTGAATCAAAAATGGTTGCAAAGGTAAAATATCCATAACAGTTGCATATGGTACAGATACAACCAAGTATGCTCCTTTTTTATGTGCAATAGCAGCCATATCGGATAAATAAACAGGTGATATTCCTTTAGCAAAACTACCACATATAACTAAAATGTCGCCCTTGTTTAGGCACTTTAAATTATCTAATAATTTTTGTTGTGCACTAATTGCAACTTGTTTATCTTCTCCAAAAAGATCTAATTGGGTAGCATCAATTTTTATAAAATCATGTTTAATATCTGCATCATCCAATAATTTTTCTGCTTTTTGATAATCATTAGGAATAATTCCTAACGCAATTGATTCGATATCTTTTTTCTTAAGCAATAATGATACATAAGTTCCACAACAAGTATTATTTTTATCATCATTCAAAGTAATCGTATAAATCACAAGTATAACCTCTTTAAATATTAGCTCATCATCATTATATTACACTATAGTTAATATATCTTTTACAAAATAAAATTAGCCAATAAGCTGTTTCTCAGATTTGAACTGAGGACCTCCTCCTTACCACGGCGGTGCTCTACCTACTGAGCTAAAACAGCATATATTTAATATTAGCATAAATAAAAAGACATACGCTTAAAACGCATGTCTTTTTTACTATTTTGTTTTTAATAAAGTATATTTTTTCTTACCACGACGAATAATCACAAATTTCCCTTCAAAACTGTTAGGCACATCTACCAAAAAATCGCAATCATCTTGGCGAGATCCATTTACATAAATAGCACCATTATTAATATCTTCACGAGCTTGTCGCTTAGATTTTTCAATTCCAGTTTCTACTAAAAGATCGACCAAATTTTTAGATTCTTGGGAAATTTCAACGTAAGGAGCATTTTTAAATCCTTGTTCAATTTGTTTAACCGACAATTCTTTGATATTACCTTCAAATAGAGCATTAGTAATAAATTGAGCATCCCTCAACCCAGCTTCACCATGTACAAATTTTGTAACTTCTTCCGCTAATTTACGCTGTGCTAATCGTTTCCACGGTTCTTTTTCTACGCTAATAGCTAAATCTTCTATTTCTTGATGAGATAAAAATGTGAAATATTTCAAATATTTAATAACGTCACGATCATCTTGATTAATCCAAAATTGGTAAAATTCGTACGGACTGGTTTTTTCAGGATCAAGCCAAATAGCTCCACCAGCAGATTTACCAAATTTGGTACCATCACTTTTTAGCATTAATGGTATAGTTAATCCAAATGCCGGATGATCAGCCCCTTCTATACGGTGAATTAAATCTATTCCGCCTGTAATATTACCCCACTGATCTCCACCACCAATCTGCAAAGTAACATTTTTGTTTTTATTCAAATAATAAAAATCTATAGCCTGCATTATTTGATATGTAAATTCAGTATATGAAATACCAGTTGCCAAGCGACTGGCAACTATATCTTTATTGAGCATAGTATTCACTTGGAATAACTTACCATAATCACGTAAAAAATCTAATAAAGTTAATTTGCTCAACCAACTAGCATTATTGACAATTTCAAAATTTTCAGTGCCAAACAATTTTTCCATTTGAGATGTTAAACATTTTTCATTATGTCTTACTTGTTCTTCACTTTGTAAAACACGCTCAGTCTTTCTACCTGACGGATCACCAATAGCTCCAGTAGCTCCGCCAATCAAAATAATCGGATGGTATCCTGCCATTTGAAAACGTTTCAAGATCATAAAGGGTATCAAGTGTCCTATATGAAGCGAATCACCTGTAGGATCTGTTCCACAATATAGAGTTAAATCCTTATGCTGTTGTAAATATTCCCTCAACCCTTGCTCATCTGTTTGCTGATTAATAGCTCCACGCCATTTTAAATCTTCTAAAATATCCATTTTTTCCTCCAAAAAAGCCCCTGATCCAACAAATTAGATCAGGGGCGATTAAATCAACTTTAACCACGGTACCACCCGTATTCACGCTTGCAGCGTCTTTACAGTCAATAAGGCAACTACTCCATCTGTATTTCGTTATATAGACCTGCCTAGCTCACACCAACCACTAGCTCTCTGAACACTGAATCTATACACTACTTGCTTAGCTAGATAATAATTTAGAATTAACTATTTGTCAACTTATTTATGTTTTAATACTCGCTTAAATAAAAATAGAATGTCTGTCCTTTTTCCTTTTCCTTTGCAATATGCAACTAAGTCATTTCTAAATTTATATAACATTACACACCAACCAATGAAAAATAATATACCTGCACAGTTACTATATATCACAAACATTGCAATACTATAAATTAATAAACTAATTACAGGTGAAACAGCTAAATTCTTTAAAATTATCATCAATAACAATTCAATGATGATACAAGAAATTCCCCATTGCCAATCAAAAAATATTACAATTGGCAATGATACTGCTACACATTTTCCACCATTAAATTTATTCCAAAAAGGAAAAGCATGACCTAGCATCAATCCCAAGCCACAATAAGCAAGAGAAATATGCATAGGACAAACAATTAGAACTAATATCAATGCCAAGATCGCTTTAACTATATCACCTACACATGTCAACAGACCCCATTTCTTGCCAAAAATACTACCAACATTAGCAGTACCTGGATTATGTGATCCGATTTGAGTAGGATTCATACCAAATTTAATTTTACAAACAATAAATGCACATAAAATATTACCAAATAGATAACCTACAATAAGGGCTATTAAATTATACATTACTATCACCCATGCCATAATTTATTACTATTAGGTTCATAGATATAATAAGGCTGATTTTGATTACCACTCAACCAATCAAATTGCTTATTCTTACTATTTTGATACGTTTCATTATTATCTAACTCAACATATTCTAATCCTAATTGTTCACGTAAAATTTTTGATACTCTATTCAATTCTTTATTGCTCATCACTTGATATGAAGCATCACCTATCATTGCACCATTGCCATGCAAATAATCATTTGACATATTGTTAGAGCAATCACGATAATTTTTAAAAATACTAATAAAAGAATCAAAGCGAATATTAGTTTTGATACTATTTGATGCAGTGTTTAAAACTTCATCTAAATTTTTCACTGTATCAAAAGAAATCGAATGTTTCAAAATCGACATAATTACCTGTCTTTGTCGCAATTGCCTACCATAATCTCCTCGGGGATCATCATACCGCATACGTGCATATGCTAATGCTTTTTTACCATCTAAATGTGTTTTAACACCCTTAGTAAAAGAGCAACCATCATAGGTAAATGTTAAAGGCGGAACTACATCAACACCGCCAACTCCATCTACTAATTTGGTCATACCACCCATATTGATAGTAATATAATATTTCAAAGGTACATTAAGTAACTTACTTACTGTCTCCATAGCCATTTTTGGACCCCCCATATTATAAGCGGCATTAATTTTATGAACACTAAATCTGGGACTACCAATCATTTCCGCCATAGTATCCCTCGGAATCGACATTAAAGATACTTTTTTATCATTGGGATTGACAGTTGCAACAATTATAGTATCTGTGTTGCCACGTTTCTCATGACGTCCTAAAGCACCAGTATCTGTCCCGAGTAAAAGTACAGCAAATTTTTTTTTACTACTAAAACCTGCTTGCGTAACAGAATTTTGAGGATCATATGTCTTGTCAAAAGCATTTTTAGTTTTTAAATAAACTGCAGTAACATAAATACAAGCAAACAAAAATATTATTCCGATAATATATTTGATCCATCTGTAAACTCTTTTTTTCTTTTCTCTTTGATGATTTATTTCAACTCTAGATAATCTTCTTTTTTCTTCCATAATCCATCACATTTCTAACAAATAATTGCATCTTATTAATCATATAAACTTGTTATATCTTTCAAACCGTCGTAATCAATAACTGTTTCCAGCATAATCATCATTGCATTAGTTATATCGTTTAATGACATAGAAGGTTGATTACTTTGTAAAACTTGAGAAGGTAAATAAGGAATATGTATAAAACCACCTTTAAGATTAGGAAATTCTGTATTACGCCAGTATTGAACTTTATAAAATAAATAATTGCAAACATATGTACCAGCAGTATTTGACACTTTAGCAGGCAGACCAGAATTTCGAATATTTTTGACAATTGCATTAATAGGTAGTTGCGTAAAATAACCATCCATACCCTTTGCAACAATTTTTTGACCTTTAGGTTGATAATTCGTGTTATCAGCAATAGAAGCATCCACCCAATTAATAGCAATTTTTTCAGGTGTAATACCACTTCTACCACCTGCTTGCCCGATATTAATACAGTAATCTGGCATTTCAGCAAGTAACGCATCATAAACTTGAGATGCAGCCTTTTCAAAACTTGTCTCTATATTTAATTTGACAAGACGATGTCCCTTTATGGTATCAGGTAAAAATTTTAATACTTCTTGAGCTGGATTAACTTTTTCTCCATTAAATGGGTTAAATCCTGTTATCATAATTTTCATACATATTCCTCCTAAAAGCTAGTATTTTTTGGGAAATATAAATATAATGATTGTAAATACATATTAAATTAAGGAGTTTTCAATGAGCAAACAGGCTTTGTTAATCATAGATTATACCAATGATTTCATAGATGATCATGGGGCGTTAAGTTGCAAACAACCCGGGCAAATTTTAGAAAATGAAATTGTTTCATTAGCTAATCAATTTTTGCAACAGGGCGACTTTATCATTCTTCCAACAGATCTGCATATTAAAAATGATCCATATACTGTAGAAAGTAAGTTATTTCCACCACACAATTTAGCTAATACTTGGGGAAGACAATTTTATGGCAAACTAGAAAACTGGTACCAAACCAACAAAGATAGTAATAGCGTAAAAGTGATTGACAAAAGTCACTACTCATCATTTTGTGGCACATCTCTAGACCTTTTTTTAAGGGAGAGAAATATCACCACTTTACATTTGACAGGAGTGTGCACCGATATTTGTGTTCTACATACTGCGGTTGATGCTTATAACTTAAATTATAATCTTGTTATTCATAAAAATTCAGTAGGATCTTTCTCACCAGAGGGACACTTGTGGGCACTAAATCACTTTAAAACTTGCTTAGGAGCTCAAATCATTTAACTTTTAAAATTTATAATAATCAAGGACACAATCATGTGTCCTTGATTATTTTTTATTTATTATATTTAGATAATTGCTTTGCTCTTAATGGATCAATTATATTATATTTTTTCTTCAGATACATTCGCAAAACAAATGCAATAACACCCATACCAACATTAACTACAGCTGGCAAAACAATATTAATTGGTCTAAAAATTGGCACAACAGATACAATAGCTATCCATACATACACACCTACCAACATGACAATACCATATGCTATTAATTTCCATACAGCTGGTCGGTCTTTTTTATCCATAGCTAACATTCGATTATAATAGGCCATTAAAATACCAAAGATGATACCAACACTCATAATAGTAATAATCCCCATATTTTGACTATTATTTTTTTGGTTAGAAAACATTTGGATCAAACCAAACATGCCCAAAAAGCAAGTTAAATATAAGAGAATATTATCTAAAACTAACATAGTAAATGAAGTTTCTTTAGGCTTTTCTACTGGATGTAGCAATTCATATGCTTTTTCAATAGGAGATTTTCCATAATAATTGACTGCCGTTACTCCTTTTTTTTGAGCAACAACTATTTCTGGTAATAATTTATCGATCAGAATAGCAACTTGTTCTTCTGTTTGCTTTCCTTGATCTGCTAGTTGCTTTTTTAACTTAAAAACATAGTCTCTATTTTTATTACTAAGTAATTCATATAGATCATCTACACTAGCATGCTCTATATCATTAACTTTATTAATTTGCATTGCCTGCTTTTGCAAATGGAGTTTTTGTGCCTTAATTGTTTCAGCATTTTTTTCCTCTAAACTCATGTTTTTCTCCTTTATACATTAAATCTAAATTCTATAATGTCTCCATCTTGAACTAAGTAATCTTTACCTTCAAGTCGTAATTTGCCAGCTTCTTTGACTTTTTGCATAGTTTCAAATTTATCTAAATCATCATAAGAAACTACCTCAGCACGGATAAAGCCTCGTTCAAAATCAGAATGGATAACTCCAGCAACTTGCGGAGCTTTCATACCATCACGAAAAGTCCAAGCTCTAGTTTCTGTGCCACCAGCAGTAAAAAATGTACGCAATCCCAAAATATGGTATGCCGCCTTAATTAAGCGATCCAGCCCAGATTCTTCGACACCTTCTGCTTCCAAAAACTCCTGTCTATCACTCTCATCCATAGATGCTATTTCCTCTTCAGTAGCAGCACTAATACCTAAAGCTTCTGCATTTTCTGATTCTGCATGCTTTTTAACTATTTGATATAAACTATCTGATTCTGGATCCGCCATGGATGATTCTGCAATATTTGCTACATAAATTACTGGTTTAGTCGTTAACAAAAATAACCCTTTAACAATTTGTTGCTCGTCGTCATTAAATTCAATAGAACGTGCAGCATTTCCTTCCTCAAGTACAGGTTTTAATTTTTCTAAGACAGCCATTTCAGCTTTAGCTGCTTTATCTCCTTGTTGTGCAACTTTTTGAACTTTGGCAATACGACGATTAACAGCATCTAAATCGGCAATAGCTAATTCCAAGTTAATTGTATTAATATCTTCTTCAGGATCAACTTTACCAGTGACGGAAGTAATATTATCATCTTCAAATGCCCTAACTACATGTACTATTGCATCCGTTTGTCTAATATTCTCTAAGAATTTATTACCTAGACCTTCGCCTTTTGAAGCTCCTTTTACTAATCCAGCTATATCTGTAAATTCAAAAGTAGTGTGCACCACTTTTTTAGCTGGGATTAATTCCTGAATTCTAGCTAAACGTTTATCTGGAACTTCGACCATCCCCACATTTGGCTCAATAGTAGCAAATGGATAATTGGCCATTTCGGCACCCGCTTTAGTAATAGCATTAAATAAAGTTGATTTACCCACATTAGGTAATCCTACAATACCTGCAGTTAATGACATTTTTTTCTCCCCTTAGTTATTTATATTTGGAATAATAATTTTATCTTTTGGTACATAAAATTCAGATTTTAAATTAACTGGATCTTTGGCTGTACGCAAAACCTTTTTATGTTTTTTATTAAAATCAGCACGTGACATCATAATTAGATGACCACATCCGAGACATTTTATTCTGATATCTGCACCAATTCGCAAAACTTCCCATTGATTTTCACCACAAGCATGTGGTTTTTTCATTTGAACCACATCAGCTAACTGATACATTAAAATCACTCCCACTATTCTTTATCTAAATCAATACCTAATACATCTAAGATACGATTTAATTCTTCCGTTGATTTAAAGCTAATAGATAGATGCCCATTTCCTCGATTGCTGGAACTAATGTTAACTTTTGTGCCAAATTTATCCGAAAGCTTATTTTCACTGGCAGCAATGAATTTCGATTTATTAGTAACTTTTCTAGATTGTTCTTGACTTTTAGTATTAATCTTATTAACTAGTAACTCTAATCTGCGAACTGTTGTGCCTTCATCAGCTACCTTTTTAGCCAAACCATCAATCTGACTTTTATCTTTTAAGCCTAAAAGTGTACGTGCTTGCCCCATGGATAACTTACCATATTGTAGTAGTCTTTTAGTTTTGGGAGGCAATGTTAACAAACGTAAATAGTTTGCAATATATGGTCGTGACTTACCTAAACGTTTAGAGACATCTTCTTGTGTTAATCCTAGATTTTTCTGAAGTGTTTCGTACGCTTGTGCTTCTTCTAGAGGCGTTAAATCTTCACGTTGCAAATTTTCCAAAATAGCAACTTCCATCATTTTTGCCTCATCAAAATCACGAACGATGCCTGGTATCGTTTCTTTACCAGCTATTTTAGAAGCACGGAACCGCCTCTCACCCGCAATTAATTCATATCCTTCAACAGATTTTCTCACAATAATTGGTTGAAAAACGCCATTTTCTTTTATTGATTCAGCTAGTTCTTGTAATCCCTTATCATCAAAATTTTTTCTAGGTTGGTAAGGATTAGGTCGAATATCGTCTAATTTTATGTCCCTAATCTCCTCACCGTCTTTTATTTTTGGACCATCATCAAAAAGTGCTTCTAATCCTCTACCTAAGCTCTTAAAACCTTTAGATCTTTTTTCCATGAGATTTTAACACCTCCTTAGCCAATGAATCATAAACTTGAGCACCTCTAGATTTAGGTGCATATTCTGTAATTGGTTTTCCAAAACTTGGTGCTTCTGCTAATTTAGTAATCCTTGGAATAATAGTTTTATACACTTTTTTATTGAAATATTCTTTAACTTCTTTTACTACATCTGCACCTAAATTAGTTCGAGCATCCAACATCGTTAATAAAACGCCTTCGACACCAAGATTTTTGTTGAAATGCTTTTGAACTAATCTAATAGTATTAAGTAGCTGACTTAATCCCTCCATAGCATAATATTCACTTTGTACGGGAATCAAAATCGAATCCGAAGCAGTAAAAGCATTTATTGAGAGTTGTCCTAAAGAAGGTGGACAATCAATAAGAATAAAATCATATTGATCACTAATTTCATCTATTCCTTGTTTAAGTCTAGTTTCTCTAGCCATCAATGATGTTAATTCTATTTCAGCACCTGCTAATTGAATAGTTGCAGGTACTATGTCTAAATTTGGAGTTGAAGTATGATGTATTGTTTTGGACATGGATATTTCATCAATTAACACATTATAAACATCTTGATCAACAGATGACTTTTCTATACCCAGTCCTGAAGTGGCATTACCTTGAGGATCAGTATCAATAATTAATACTTTATAACCACGAATAGCAATACTAGCTCCCAAATTAATTGTCGTTGTAGTTTTACCAACGCCACCTTTTTGATTGGCTATTGAGATTACTTGTGCCATAACTACTCCCCTTTTAATATTTCAATTGTAATTTTATATGAATCTTTTGATTTATTTTCATGCTGTTTGACTATCATACCTGAATCTTTAACCATCTTTATAGCCTGCTTAATAGTATTAATTTGTACTGTAAAATCACTACCTGTTTTTACAGTAACTTTTCTTGAAGCTTTCGCCTTAGTTGCACCTTCTTGACCCATATTACTAAAATAACGATCAATATCTTGAGCCATATTCTCTGTTTCTTTAACAGTTAAATCTTTTTTTACTATCTCACTTACTGCCCTATCTTGATCAGATGCAGATAATGTAAGTAAAGCACGACCGTGACGTGGTGTGATTTTTTGAGCAACTAAAAAACTTTGTACCTTAGGAGTAAGCTTTAATAATCGGATCTTATTAGCAATATATGACTGTGTCCTACCAACCTGATGTGCCAATTGCTCCTGAGTAAGGTTATTAATTTTCATCAATTGTGCATATGCTTTTGCTTCATCAATCGGATTAAGATTTTCACGTTGTAAATTCTCAATCAAAGCTAAAGAAGCAACTTGTTCATCAGCCATTGAATTGACAATAGCTGGAATTGTAGCCCATTTAAGCAGCTTAACTGCACGATATCGACGTTCACCGGCAATGATTTCATATTTATCAGAATCTAATATGTGTCTGACAACAATTGGTTGTAATAATCCTTGTTCCTGAATAGTTTGGGCCAACTGTGCTATCGTTTCATCATTGAATGCTCTTCTAGGCTGATAACGATTAGGAACAATATTATCCAAATCAATATCCGTTATTTTTTTATTTTCCGGTAACTTATCTTTGTGACTAAAAAATAATGACATCATTAATTACCTCCGAAAAATTAAAGGGGTTTACGATTAGGTATACCAGCTTGTCTAGGATACTTATTAGACACTTTTTTGATTTTTTTAACAGCTACTAGTGTTCTATCATCCATACTATCTGGTAAAGTAAACTCACATGTTTTTTCTATCTGACCACCTAATATTGTTAAAGCATTTTGTGCTTCAAATAACTCATCTGATAGCTTAGGTCCCTTCAAAGCAACAAAATAGCCTCCAACCTTAACTAAAGGCAAACAATATTCACTTAAAACACTCATTCTTGCTACTGCTCTGGCTGTAACTACATCAAAGTTTTCCCGCAATTTGATATTTCTACCTGCATCTTCAGCACGACTATGAACTAAAGTAATATTATCTAAGCCTAATTGCTTAACTAATTTATCCAAAAAAGTAAGACGCTTGCCTAAAGAATCAATAATGGTTAATTTTATATCAGGATATATTATTTTGATAGGTACAGAAGGAAAGCCAGCACCAGCACCAACATCACATAAAGATTCAGCATTGGATATCATTTCTCTGAATTTGATAATTGGTGTCAAACTATCATAAAAATGTTTCAAATACACCTCGTCTTCTTCAGTAATTCGTGTAAGATTTGTTTTTTCATTAGCAACAATTAATTGATGATAATATGTTCTAAACTGTTCTTGTTGCCTAGCACTAAGCTCTATACCTTGCTTTAATAGTAATTCTTTAAATATGTCTGAATTCATTTTTCACCCCAACGAAACTACTGTTACACAACTTATAATTTACCGCAATTTAGGCTTTAGGGCAACATAATACATACCATTTTACCTATGAAACTTTTTGCATAAATCATTAAAATATGTTCTAATATCACTAAAGGAGGTTGATACAAGCTTATGATTATATTATTACTAGTATTAGCATATTTAATCTATCAAACCAAGAAAGGATTTCAGATTGGCTTCGCACAACGCATTATTAACTTGGTTTTTTCTGCCATCATTTTTTCTATAGCAGTCATATTTCAAAATCCACTAGGAGATTGGCTTTTTATGGAGTTTTCCAATAAAACACCCAATCTTAACTCAACGAATAATAGTTCTGATTTAATCTTATATCATTTCATCGGATTCTTCATTATCTTATTCATTGGTAAAATAATCAAAAGATTTATCAAAAAACGACTCCCAAAGAGAGAACATAGTAAACATCATTTGATAGGATTACTAGATAGTATATTAGGAGCTTGTATTTCATTTTTTGCGGCATATTTCTTTGTATATATCATACTATCTATGTTTGAATTTTTCGAAAATCCATGGTTTATCCAGCAAACAATCGATGCACCATTCCTCAGATTTATTATTTATAGTACGCCTTTGATATCAAATGGTATGTTCAAGAGCATCTTTGGTATCAGTCAAACCTTAAGCTAAAAAAAGATTCTTCAAAATTAATTGAAGAATCTTTTATTTTACTTCTAAATATAAATTGCGAAATTCTTGAATAAATTCTTGATCTAATCCTAATTGATTATGAATAAAATTGTCTATTCCGTCATATTCTTGTTTAATGGTTAATAAAGCCGTATCTAAATATTCATTGGCTACACCGGCTAGTGATCTAATATTAGAACGTAAAATATCATTACCACCCTCAGCTATAATTTTTTTATCCATAGCAGCCTGATAGTCTCTCAACGTAAAATTAGAATATAAATAATCCTGTCTAATTGTCTCCCAGTTAACACCTAACAAATATAGAATAAAAACAGTAGTTAATCCTGTTCGATCTTTTCCTTCAGAGCAATGAAAAATAGTCGCACCATCTTTTTGGGAGGCCAAAGTCTCTAATATCTTTTTAAACGCATTTTGCGAAAAAGGTTCCGTGATGCTACGACGATATTGGTAGCACATAGACTTAAATCCTGCATATTGAATCTTATCATAAGTCTGTCTCATAGCTATTAATTTTGTATCTAATTTTGCATCCCTATGGACTGGAATATGTACATCCTCTACACCTTCAATTGGAGTATCAGGGTTGACATTATATTCAGACGGCGTACGTAAATCAATCACCGTCTTCACTCCATAATTAATTAAAAACTTTTTATCATCATTAGATAAATCAATTATCTTTCCTGTTCGCAATAAACGTTTTTTTAGAATTTTTCGACCATCTGCACCTAGATAGCCTCCTAAATCACGAGCATTAGGAATTTTAATATGATCTAAAACAATTGGTTCTTGCATATATGCCTCCTCATTTTTTATTTATTCCATTGATTAATAAATTGATAAAAATTATCCATAGCAACATCAAGTTGTTTAATAATTGTTTTATTAATTAGATCATGACTTTGTTTGTCAAAATTTGTGGCTGCATAACCAATCAAAATCTCATTGGCTGGTAAAACTAAAGCTCCTTCATCAGATGATAATAAAATCTCACGCATATCTTCTTGAGCCCGAGATGCACCTTGTACACCATATGATGTACCTACTACCATTGTCGGTTTAAGTCGCATAACATCATTACCACTACCTAATGAATGCTTTCCTGTCCATTCCATAGCACTCTTTAAAGCGGCTGGAATTGCGTGATCGTACTCTGGTGTAGCAATAATTACACCATCAGCTAGACGTAATTTTTTTCTGAAATTTTGTACAGCTTCATTAGGATAATCATCTTTGGAAAATAGTGGCAAGTCATTAATTTCACAAACTTCAATGTTAAACTTATCCCCATAACGTTTAGCAATATATTGACATAAAAAACGGTTAAAGGAAAATTCTGCATTAGTTCCTACTATAGCTATTAATTTTAACATTGATTATCTAATTTCCTTCCATTAATTGTTTGATAAAAATCCATAAACTGATGCCAAAACTTATCTAAAAATTCAACTGTAGCTGAATCTAGATTCCCATCTTCATCAAATTTTTCTGAAGCATTACCTAGCATAAATTCATTACCATTGTAAACAATAGCTCCAACGCCAGGGGAGGCTAAAACATTCTTCAATCGAACTTGTGCTCTAGCAGAACCTGTATGTTGACTAGAAACTCCAATTACCATTACTGGCTTATTCAAAAATGGATGTTCTACTGATGATAACCATTCAATAACACTTTTTAAAGCAGATGATACAGAATGCTGATTTTCTGATGTAGCAATAATCACCATATCAGAATCAAGAATTTGGTTAGCTAAATTTTTAACACTATCAGGTTCAGCTAAACCCTCACAGAACAAAGGAATATTTTTAATTTCAGCTAATTTTATCTCATAATTATCTATATAATGTTTTTGAATAAATTTTAACAATTCTCGATTATAAGAAAACTTAGCATTACTACCGACTAAAGCAACTATTTTCATTAACTTAGTTCCTTAATCTTCATTATTCTGTGACAAAAATTCACTATACTGATCATCTATAATATCATGTAATACTTCTTTGCTAACACCTTGATGAGCCGCAAAGGACAAAAAACTAGACGATAAGATATAACCTATCTCCATTTCATCAGTCAAATCTGGTGAGAAATTCATATCGATAGTATGCTCTTCAGTATTAAATTTTAAAACTATTGTTTTTTTATTATCTTCCATAATTGTACCTTCTACTTTTTAATTTTATGATTGTTGCCATAATGCCTTTATACTACAATTATATATGATATTACAAAAACATGGAAAAGGGAAAATTATGATAAAAAAAGTGGGACGTTCAGCATGTACATCAATTTTAATTGGTAAAAAAGCAACAATAGATCAAAGTATTATTATTGGTCGCAATGAAGACTGCAAGACTGCTTGGCCAAAACATTTAGCATTTAACCAACATCAAGTTAAAATCAATAATATTTTTAAATCAAAGGCTAATAAATTTACAATTGATTTGCCTAACGAAATTTTTTCATATTCATCTACTCCTGAATGGACAGATCAATATGGTCTCTTTGAAGAAGATGGATTTAATGAATATCATGTAGCAATGAGTGCAACAGAAAGTGCCTATGCCAATGAACGTGTACTAGCTTGTGATCCTTTTAATGAAGAAACAGGTATTCTGGAAGAAGCTATGATTACTGTTGTTCTTCCATATATTAAAACAGCACGTGATGGTATTAAACGATTAGGTAACATAGTAGAAACTCATGGTGCAGCAGAAGCCAATGGTATTTTATTTGCTGACAAAAATGAAGCATGGTATATGGAAATTGGTTCTGGTCACCACTGGGTAGCTCAAAGAATACCTGATGATTCGTATGCTGTCGTAGCTAATCAATTATCTATCCAAATCATTGACTTTAATGATTCAGATAATTTTATGTATTCCAACAATATCAACCAATTTGTTATTGATCATAATTTATGTCCACAAGATAAACCCTTTGACTTTAGGCGTATCTTTGGAACGCATGATGATTCTGATTTAACCTACAATACCCCACGTGTTTGGATAGGTCAGAAAATTTTAACACCATCGGTAAGCAACCAGCCTCAAAGTTTTGAATTGCCTTTTATTCAAAAACCTGATCATCCTATTTCTATTGAAGATGCCCAAAGAGTCTTAAGTGATCATTATAACGGCACACCGTATGACTTAACGAAGGCAAAGAATGTCAATAATTCCACTTTTAGACCTATTAGTATAGCAACTACACAAGAATCTCATTTATTACAATTAAAAGATCAGAATATGACACAATGGCTTGCTTTAGGCATTGCATCACAAAGTGTATATATCCCTTTTTATCCTCAAGGTACTATTGTTCCAAACTTATTTAAATATGGCAAAAAAGAATATTCTGCCAACTCAGCATATTGGGTATTTAAATTAGCTGGAACTCTTGTAGACAGAAATTGGACTAAATATTCACCATATTTGATTAATACACAAAAAGAAGTTCGCTATACTCTGAAAAAAATTAGATATCAATATGATCAAAAGTTGGTTAACGAAACTCAACAAAATAAAGTTATAGATATAGTTAATCAAGCTAATAAAGAAATGGCCCAAGTAGCAATTAAAGCTTTTAAAAAATTGATTTCGCAACTAATCACCTTACAAACAGCTGACTCTCCTTTAAGTTTCAAAATTGATCCTAATTTATAATATTTATTAGATAAGGAGACAAAATGTCTAATTTCGTTTTTAAAACTAATTCTATAAATAATCTTGAGTCATATTATGATGCTATAGTAATTGGCTCTGGCGGTGCAGGACTGAGTGCTGCTATTCAAGCACATGAACTTGGATTAAAAGTTGCCATACTAGAGAAAAACAATAAACTGGGAGGAAATACTGCAAGAGCATCCTCGGGAATGAATGCTGCTGAAACTAATATTCAATATCAACAAGGAATTATTGACAGCATGACCAAGTTTTATCAAGAAACATTACAAGGCGGCGGTCAACTTAATGATCCAGATATGCTACATTTTTTTGTAGCACATGCTCCCCTAGCTATTGCATGGTTAAAAGACCACAATATTCTATTAAATGAACTCACCATAACTGGTGGTATGACGATTAAACGTACACATCGGCCGGCTTCTAAAGAACCTATTGGCAATTTTTTAATTACCAATCTTCTAAAAGAAATTACAAAGCAACATATAAGTGTCTTTAACAACGCCAAAGTCGTTGAGTTAATACACAAGGACCAAGATTTTGCTATTAAATTGGAAAATGGACAGCTTATTTCTGCTAAAGTCGTTATCTTAGCAACTGGTGGCTTTGGTGCATCAAAAGAAATAATCAAAAAATATCGACCAGATTTATTATCATATAAAACAACAAATCAAGATGGGACTACTGGTGATGGCCTCAAATTAGCCACTAAAATAGGTGCTAAACTTATCCAGATGAACTTTATACAAGTTCATCCAACTGCTCAAACAGATAATCAACACACATATTTGATAGGTGAAGCAGTACGTGGCGAAGGAGCTATTTTAATTAATCAAGTAGCCGCTAGGTTTGTAAATGAACTCGATACCAGAAAAATCGTGGCGAATGCTATAACAAATTTACATGAAGACGGAGCTTGGCTGATCTTAGATCAGGAAATTCGTAATCATGTTAAAGCACTTGAATTTTATGACGCAGTAGGTTTAGTCAAAACAGGACAAACAATATCCGAATTGGCTAATGCAATCTCTATTAATCCTCAAGCATTAATAAATACCATCCAGCGTTGGAATCAAGCTATCGCCCAAAATAATGATGTAGACTATCATCGAACGACAGGATTAGAACGTCCTATTTCTACTGCACCCTACTTTGCTATTCACGTCCATCCTGCTATTCATTATACTATGGGCGGAATTCATATTGACCAGCATGCTAGAGTACTAGATATATCGGGTAATATTATTAAGGGCTTTTATGCTGCAGGAGAAGTAACAGGTGGCTTACATGGAAATAATCGAATAGGCGGTAACTCAATTACTGAAACTATCGTTTTTGGAAGAGAAGCAGCGATTCAAGCAGCAAAATATATTCTTAGTAAATAATTTTTTAAATTTAAAATACCAAAAAAGCCTCTTGCTTTTAAAGCAAGAGGCTTTTCACGCATAAAACAAATTAAATCATTAACCTTTATCTGATCCAGCAGTAATTCCACTAACATAGAATTTTTGCATAATCATAAATAAGATCGTAATAGGAATAGCAATTATTACACATCCAGCAATAAACTGGGCAAAGTTAGAAGTCGATGCACCTTTAGATGATGTAAGCATATTATACAATCCATACGCAATCGTGTAATTCTTGGAATTACCTGAAGTTGATAAGATAATTCCTGAGAAAATAAAGTCAACCCACGGTGCCATAAATGTAGTTAATGCTGTATAAACAATCATAGGCTTAGAAAGTGGCAATCCAATGTGAATAAACACTTGCCAAGCGGTAGCACCATCAATTTCAGCGGCCTCATCAATAGCACGCGGCATTGTATCGAAGAATCCTTTGGCGATGTAGAATCCCAATCCTGATCCTCCAACATAAACAAGCAACAAACCTACTAAGTTCAACATGTTTAATGCTTTCAAAATATAGTACAATGCGATCATTGACATAAAGCCAGGGAACATTCCTAATACTAATGCAATTTGCAAGAATGGCTTTCTGAATCCAAAACGTAATCTTGACAAAACATATGCTACCGAAATGGTAATAAATGTAGACAAGATGGCAGAGGCAATGGCTACCAATAACGTATTAATAATCCAGTTAACTATAGGATATTGATTATTAGTAAAGATACCAATGTAGTTATCCAATGTGAATTTTTCAGGCCAGAACTCTGATACAAATCCTGTATTGTTGAATGAAAAACTGGCTAAAATAATCCAAACGATTGGTAAAATCCAAAGAATAGCTAAAAATCCTAAGAGCAAGTAACGCAAAGCTAATGATAATCTTCTTTGTGCAGAATATGATTTCATTTTTTTAGACATTATCTTTAGCCCTCCTTAAATGCATTAGTGTGACGATATGCAATCAATGATACTGTAGCACTAATAATAAAGATCAAAATACCTAAAACGGCTGAAGCGTTATACCTTTGTTGCTGACCGAAAACTAACTTGTAAAGCCAAGTTACCAATAAGTCAGTCGACCCAGCACCATTATAGTTGTTATTAAATGGTTTACCACCAGTCAATAAGAAAATAACATTGAAGTTGTTAATATTACCTATAAACTGTTGAATTAAAGCTGGAGACATAACAAACAAAATTTGAGGGAACGTAATGTATCTGAAAATTTGTACAGCTGAAGCACCATCAATCTTAGCTGCTTCAATTTGATCTTGTGGCAAGTTTTGAATAATAGCAGTAGATGTTAGCATAGATACTGGCACACCTATCCACATATTGACAACAATAACAGTTATTCTAGCTACCAATGGCGATGCTTGATCGTCGATAAAGTGAATAGCATGAATACCTACCATTTTCAGCAAGGAATTCAACGGACCTTGTAAGTCCAAAAATTGTGCCATCATCAATAACGAAACGAACTGTGGTACCGCAAATGTTATAACGAATATTGTACGCCAAAAGTTCTTATGCTTGATTCCCTTCGACTCTATTAACAAAGCTAATAACACACCGAAGAAGAATGTAGTAACAGTAGCAGCAACAGCCCATATCAAGGTCCATCCTAAAACTGGGAAGAACGTTCCAGCCAAATCACCACTAAGAACACTACCAAATGCACTAAATGCCGTCCATGAAAATCCTATAGAATGATGCGAATCATAATTAGTAAATGCCATGGAAATCATGAAGACAGTCGGCAAAACTGTAAACAATAAAATACCTAAAATTGGAAGAAACATCAAAGTCGAATGTAATCTAGTATTTAACAAAGATGCCAATTCTTCCATATTAGTCGGAATATGCTTGTGATCCCGATCTAATACGTACAAATTACGATTAGACTTTAAATTTATATAATATAAATAAATAAATCCAATAGTAAGTAAGATAGCAAGGATACCAAATAAAAGTATCAAAACTGAATTATCTGGCTGCTTGGTGAGATAAATTCCTTGTGCCTTATCAAAAACGACCTGCTTTTTCTTTATTTTTCCCAAGTTACTTAGCATACTTAATGCACTAATACCACTTAATACTAGCCATACAAAGTACACGATCTCAGTAACTAAGAATGAAAGCCCTTTAACCCATTGTTTGTGTTTTAGAGCATTTACACCCATTAAGAAAAATGACAATTTCGTAGCTATATCACCCTTAGCAAATGTCTCACCAAACGTTGCCTCAGGAGCTACATGCTTTTTCTTAAACATATTATCAACCTTTGCTTATGCGTTTTGTTAAATTAATAACAAATAATACTTATCAACTTAAATTAATTCTTCTTTGAAATCTTTGCTGCAAATTTATCAAGTTGTGCTTTGAATTGGTCAGCTTTAATCTTACCATCGTATGCACCACTGATAAGAGGACTAGCACCATCCCAGAAGATTGCCATTTGTGATAACTTAGGCATTAATACTGATTGTTTCTTAGCCATTGCAATAACAGCTTTAGCAACATCATCATTCTTAATTTCATCACTTGCTTGAGCAGCTTTATTTACAGGAATTTGGCCTGCTTCTTTGTGTGCTACTAATTGTGCAGCTTTATTAGTAATGAAGGCAGCTAACAATGTTGCGTTCTTTGCGTTTGAAGTATGTGAGTTAACAGCAAATCCTTCAATACCTAAAAATGCTTGCATTGGAGCGTCTTTACCAGCAACATTAATCTTTGGATATACTGTTACTGCAAAGTTCTTACCTAAAATCTTCTTAATGTTTGCTGCGTTCCAAGGACCATCTAAGATAGCTTGTGCTTTATCTTTCTTCAATTGGTTCAATCCGTTAGAAGTTTGCATTACACCCTTGTTACCTTTTTGTTCTGCAAACCATTTCAATGCTGCAACACCATTTTCAGATGCAACTGTACTTCCCTTAGGATCTTCACCATTAGCACCGAATAACTTGTTACCTGCAGTAAAGAATACTGGGAACATAGTATATGCATTAGTAAAGTCTGTAGCAACTACACCTTTAGAAGTTAAAGTCTTCCAGTCTTTAACATCAGATGCGGATAATTTAGACTTGTTGTAGTAAAGTGTTTGTGCTTGTTCTGCAAATGGATATGCGTAAACCTTACCCTTCCATTCAACACCTTTGTAAGCTTCTGGAGCATTGTCAGCTTTAATTTGCTTTACTGCATCTGGAGAAAGTGGGTTAATATAACCTGATTCTGCCATTTGGCCTAATTGGTCGTTTGGAACTTCAAAAACATCAGCTGCTTTTGCAGGGTCTTTACCAACATCAGTCTTAGCTTGTGCTGATCCATTAGGGCTTTGAGTAACTCTAACTTTAATTTTTGGATACTTCTTATTAAATTCTTTAACAATCTTCTTGTAGTAACCAACTTGTTGAGTATCTACCCACAAAGTTAAAGGCTTACTACTCTCAGCTGACTTATCAGCATCTTTTTTACTACCACATGCAGCCAATGAAACAGCTGCTAAAGCAACAACACTACTTACACCTAATTTTTTCAACAAACTCATAATATATTTCCTCCTAGTTTTCAACTAGACAAAGAATAGATAGATATTTTTTTTGCAACGACGTTCTTCTACATCGTTGCAAGTATTAGCATAAAAACAACGATTAACGAATAGCTTTTTGAGTATCTTTATCAAAGAAATGTGCTTTATTTACATCAAAGCCCATCTTAACTTTATCACCAGGTTTATGATAATCACGTGCATTAACATTAGCAACGAACTCCGTACCATTAACCTTTTGGTAAAGTTGGATAGTAGCACCCAAAAGCTCTGAAACAACAACTTCTGAATCAATCACAGCGTGAGGCCAAGTTTCAAGGAAAGCTTCCTCTGAGTGAATATCTTCTGGACGAATACCAAATACAAGATCTTTATCAGCATAGCCTTTAGATTCCAACATGCTTGCCTTACCAGCAGGAACTTCAATATTAAGTCCCTTTCCGTCTGAAATATATCCATCCTTATAATGGACATTAAAGAAGTTCATTTGAGGTGAACCAATAAATCCAGCAACGAACATATTCACTGGTTTATTATACACTTCTAATGGAGTTCCTATTTGCTGAACTTCACCTACTGACATAACAACAACTCTATCTGCTAAAGTCATGGCTTCTGTTTGGTCGTGAGTAACATAAATAGTAGTTGTTCCCAATCTTTGATGTAACTTAGCAATTTCAGCACGCATAGTAACACGCAACTTAGCATCCAAGTTGGATAAAGGCTCATCCATCAAGAAGATAGGTGCATCACGCACAATAGCACGTCCTAAAGCTACACGCTGTCTTTGACCACCAGACAATTCAGATGGACGCTTTGTTAGATAGTCTTCCAAGCCCAAAATCTTAGCAGCATGCTTTACACGCTTATCAATTTCTTCCTTGGCATAATGCTTTAATTTTAAACTAAATGACATATTATCATAAATTGTCATATGTGGATACAAAGCATAGTTTTGGAAAACCATAGCAATGTTTCGATCCTTAGGAGCAGTATCATTCATCACTTGGTGATCAATTTCAAATGTTCCTTCTGATATATCTTCAAGCCCAGCAATCATTCTCAACGTAGTTGATTTACCACAACCTGAAGGGCCAACGAATACAATAAATTCCTTATCCTTAATATGCAAGTCGAAGTCATTAACAGAATATCTGTCATTGCCTTCATACTTCTTGTAGATATGGTTTAAATCAACTTCAACCATTTGCCCTTACCTGCTTTCTCTATTTTTGATCAAATGCGGCTTCGATCTCCTCTAACCGCAATTTACCAGTATCAGAAACTATGTAATCTGCAGCCGCCATGACCTTTTTATCACCTATACCAACGGCAAATTGACCTGCCGCTTTAATAGATGCAACACCTGCTGCAGCATCTTCAAAACTAATAACCTCGTCAGATTCTAATCCCAAAAGTTCCTGTGCCTTTTGGTATATTTCAGGATCTGGCTTACCTTTGTGCAATATACTTGGATCTACAATTGCATCAAACTTATCCATAATATTTAATTGATTTAAAATTGTTGGAGCATTTTTTGAAGCAGAAGCAATTGCCAATTTCAAACCTTGTTTTTTAGCATCTGTCAACAACTGCTCAATTCCTGGCAAGATATCACTAGCTGTCATAGCTTTTATAGATTCAACATATAAACTATTTTTTTCAGCAGCAAATTCTTCTTTTTGGGCTTCTGTATATTTATCTTCTTGATGTCCAAACTTAAGAATAAGATTAAGTGAATCCATTCGTGACAAGCCTCTTAAGCCATCACCAGCCTTAGCATCTAAATGGATACCTAACTTTTCTGCTAATTGACTCCAGGCTGCTAAATGATACCTAGCTGAATCTGTCAACACACCATCTAAATCAAAAATTAAGCCTTTAAGCATTGGGTTTCGCCTTCCTTAAGTTGTACTTTATCACCTTTTACAATAATTTCAAGATCTGCACCTTTAAGAAGTGATACCTTAATTTCTTTATGATCAGCATAAACTTCGATCAATCTGCCACGATAGTTTAATTTGAAACTATAATGATTCCATTTATCAGGAACAAATGGATTGAACTTCAAATGATCTGCATCATAACGCATGCCTGCAAAGCCTTGAACAATAGCTAACCAAGAACCACTCATTGAAGTGATGTGCAATCCATCAACTGTATCATTGTTGTAGTTGTCCAAATCTAATCGAGCAGTTCTTTCATATAATTCAACAGCTTTTTCTTTCTTACCCAATTCAGCTGCCAAAATGGAGTGAATACATGGTGATAATGAACTCTCATGCACAGTCATTGGTTCGTAGAAATCAAAGTTCTTCTCTTTTTGTTCCATTGTATAATGGTCATTCAAGAAGTAAATACCTTGTAATACATCAGCTTGCTTTATGAATGGTGATCTCAAAATCTTGTCCCATGACCAGTTTTGGTTAATTGGACGCTGATCTTCAATTTCACTAACTGGTCTCAAATCTTTGTCAAGGAAAGTATCGTGTTGAACAAAAATACCTAATTCCTTATCTTCAGGAAGATACATATTGTCAACAATATCTTGCCACTTAGCTTTTTCTTCATCAGTAACAGCTACACGCTTTTGTGCTTCGACAGTTGCCTTAGGAAGTCTTTCCAAAGTATAACCAATCAACCATCTAGCCATAGTATTGGTGAACCAGTTATTATTAACATTATTTTCGTACTCGTTAGGTCCAGTTACACCATGGATCATGTATTTGCCCTTACGTTTAGAGAAGTGAACACGATCTGCCCAAAATCTTGCAGTACCTACTAATACATCCATACCTTCGTCTTTGACATAGCTATCATCGCCTGTGTAGTTAGTATATTGATAAATAGCAAAAGGTATATCCGCATTACGGTGAATTTCTTCAAAGGTAATTTCCCACTCATTATGACATTCAATACCATTAAATGTCACCATTGGGAATAAAGCACCCTTCAAGCCTTGTTGTTTAGCATTATGATATGCTCCTGGCAATTGCTCGTGACGATACTCTAGCAATGCCTTAGTAACTTCTGGCTTAGTAACAGCCAAATACATTGGGACGATATATGCTTCAGTATCCCAATAAGTTGCACCACCATATTTCTCGCCCGTGAAACCTTTTGGTCCAACGTTAAGACGACGATCTTCGCCATAGTATGTCATAAACAATTGAAGAATATTAAAGCGAATACCTTGTTGTGCAGCTTCATCACCTGCAATAACAATATCACTTTGTTCCCAGCGTTTTTCCCAAATAGCAGTATGATCAGCTAAGTTATCAGCAAAACTTTCAGATTGAACAGCATCTAACAATTCTGTAGCTTTTTTAGCTTGCTCAGCTGGTTCAACATCACGACTAGTTACAACAACAACATCTTTTTCTAATTCGTAGGTGTCGTTTTCATTTAATTCAATTTCAACTGTTTCGGAAAGCACACCAGTAGTTGTAGTAACTTTGCCTTCGATTTTTTCACCATTTGCTTTTAAGCCTTGTTTTAACAAAACTGTAAATTGAGGAACACCTTCATATGGATTGGGTTTAGTAATGACTTGAACTGTTCTACCTTCACCATCTTCACCCAAAGGTTGCCAAAAATGTTCATCATAGTTACTATCTTCATTAACTACGTTACTATCGATCTTGGCATTAAACTTAATTTTTGCACTACCTTCTAAAACAGTAGCCTTGATATCAATTAATGCAGCTTCTTTGATTTTATTACTCAAGAAACGATTAAATTCAAACTTAACTTTAACGTCTTTGCCTTCATAAACATAGCTTCTAGTTAATAAACCTTGATGCATGTCTAATGATAAATAGAAATCTGAAAACTTAGACTTAGCTAAGTCAACTCTTTCACCATTAACTGTAATTTCAACATTAATAAAGCTAGGTGCATTAAGTGATTTACCAAAATACTCAGGGTAGCCATTCTTCCACCAGCCGACCCTAGTCTTGTCAGGGAACCAAACACCTGCAAGATAAGTTCCTTGCAACCCATCTGCAGAATATCCTTCTTCAAAGTTACCACGTATACCCATATAGTCATTACCAATGGCAGTCATGGATTCTTGAAGACGTTTATCTTCAGGATTAAATATATGTGATGTTACCTTCCAAGGATCTACTTCAAAAATACGTTTCATTAATTTGTCTTCTCCTCCAGCTATTAACTGGCTTAATCTCTATAAGTCTATTATTATGTTTTTGAAAACGCTTTACAATACCATCTTTGATGTTACCGTTATCAAAATTAATTATACCCAATAACAAAGCCATGAGGCTCTAATATATCATTAGCAAAATTCTGGCTGAGAACCGCTTTCATCTTACAACTTACTGGTTTATCAGTTGTATTAAAGTATCCTAAAATTGACTGTCCTGATTCTGTACGCTTAATTCTAATTAAACCATCCTCAGTAACTCTCATTCTAGTGTTACCTTTTCCTAAAATGCGGGCATTCTGGAGCCTAAATTTAACAAGTCCTGCTATTTTTTGCCAAAATTCATCGCCCTTATGGCTCCAATCCATCGGTTTACGACAGTCTGGATCTGGTCCACCAGTCATACCCATTTCTGTTCCATAATAAATACATGGGCTACCAGTTTGCATAAAAGTAAAGGCAATCGTTTGATAGACAAGCTTTTTATCTCCATTAGCCATCGTTAATATACGTGGTGTATCATGCGAATCCAGAGTATTTAACATAACTTGGTTTGTTTGGGCACGATATAACATTAATTGATCACTAAGCAATTCAACCATTTGATGTGATGTCTTGGTGCCTAATAAAAAGTGATCTTCAATTTGTTGAGTAAAAGGATAATTCATTGTTGAGGAAAATTGATCACCATCAAGCCAAGATTGTGCTGAATGCCAAATCTCACCAACAATATAAAAGTCCTTCTTCAAACTATCAACCTTAGATCTAAATAACCTCCAAAAGTTATGATCAACTTCAGGTGCTACATCCAAACGCCAAGCGTCAATATCAAATTGTTTAATCCAATAACTTGCAATATCTAGAAGATAATTTTGAACCTCAACATTAGCCGTATTCCATTTAGGCATATGTGGTTCCCAAGCAAAAGTATCATAAGGTGGTTCACCTTGTCCTTTAGTAGGATCATGATATGGTTCAACTGGGAAATAATTAATGTGGAACCAATCGGCATATTTTGATTTAGAACCATTTTTAATCACATCATGCCATTGTGGTGAATTAACCCCTATATGATTAAATACTGCATCGAGCATCACCTTCATGCCACGCTTATGAGCCTCTTGGACCAATTGCCTAAACAATCCCTTATCACCAAAATCTGGATCGACTTCTTTGTAATCGATCGTATCATATTTATGATTAGAACTTGCTTTAAAAATTGGACAGAAATATAGTCCATTAACACCCAATTCACGCAAATCATCTAAATGATTAATTACACCTTGTAAATCACCACCATAAAAATCTTCGCGTCCAGGATGAGTTTGTGGATCCCAATCTTTTACATTTGGACGATCATTAGATTTATTACCGTTAGAAAAACGTTCTGGGAAAATTTGATACCAAACAGTACCTTTAACCCATTCTGGTGTTTTAACCATATCTATTTCATGAAAGTATGGCAAACGATAATAATTCTGAGTTTTATTCAATCCTTCTTTACATGCGGTTCTAAATCCTCTATCAGTTAAGAAGATTTTTCTACCAGATGTATCCTGAATCTCAAATAAATATTGAATTCGATGATATTGGGCAGTTAAAGTTACCCCCCAGTGATCATGAACTTGTCCCTTACTAATTAAGTGCATCTTTTTAATATGATAATGAAAAATATATTTACCTTCTTTATCAGGCATGAACATATATGGATCATTATAAAATACTGTAACTTTAGCAATATCATTTTTAGCAGTATGCAACCTAATACGTAAATGATCTTTATCATACAAAAAGGCATCTTCACTATCAGGACGATGACTTATAGCTGATAATTGCATTATAATATTCCATCCTATTTTTTAATTAATACAACACCAGATCCTGGAGCTAATGTTAATTGATTATTAACCAGCTCGCAGGTACCGGTTTTGAGCTTGATATCATAGTTTCCAATAGGAAGCTCGATCATCTCTTTTTTTGAGCTCAAAGAGACTGCCACAATACCTACTTCATCTTCCAAATCTCTTTCATATACATAAGTATACTTATTAGTATCAAAAAGATAGTAAGTACCATTAGTAAATAAATCAGTCTTCTTTAAGTCAATTAATTGACGATAAAAATTTAATACACTATTGTTATCATTTTCTTCGCCAGCAACATTATCGGCATTGGCTGGTACCCCGACATTCCATGGCTCACCCGTTGTAAACCCGGAATTATCACTATCATCCCATGGCATAACATTTCTAGCTGCGAGTTTATGCATCTTACTTACCATTTCAAGAGCTTGTTCTTTAGTCTTCCCTGCTTTAATTGCCGAAGCTAAAAACTCATCAACAGTTATATCATTAAATGGTTCTGCTGTATCGAAATGTAAGTTTTTAAGACCTAACTCCTCACCATAATAAATTACTGGTATACCTCTTTGCAAGTACATTAACATTGCTAAGCCCTTAACTTGCTGTTCATCTTTGGCAAATCGAGTAGCAACACGTGACATATCATGGTTATTCCAATACAGTGTTGGTAACGAAACATTACTCAATGTTTGTTGCCATACTACCTGATTTTGCTTAAACGCAGGAATATCCAAATCACGTGGCTGGTACCTAGTAGAAAAGCTTTCATCAAGTTTTGTCAAATCTTCAGTAAAATATCTGAAAGTAATCACAGTATCCATTAGCTCATTGCGAGGCAAAGTATAATCTACTGCCAAATTAACATTAGCACTGGCAGCTTCACCTAATAATAAGGTATCTGGATAATCAGCTTTAATTTGTTTACAAAATGGGCGTAACCACTTTTGCACTTGTGATAAATTAGCAAAAAATGGTTCAGCAACAATTGGCTGATCATCATCACTATCAGTAGGATAATTTTGACGTAAATCTGCTTTGCCAATGTGAATAAAAGCGTCTATTCGTAATCCGTCGATGCCTTTTTTGAGCCAAAACTCTGCTACATCTAACATAGCATGTCTAACTTCAGGATTTTTCCAATTGAGATCAGGCATTTTTTTATCAAACAAGTGAAAATAATATTCATCTGTTCCAGCAGGATCTTTCTCCCAAACACTGCCGCCAAAAAAGCTACCCCAATTATTAGGTTCCTTACCATCCTTGCCCTTAGCAAAAATATAGTAATCACGATAAATGCTATCTTTATTATGGATTGCATCTTGAAACCAAGGATGTTGATATGAAGTATGATTTAAAACAAAATCCATTATCACACGAATACCTGCATCATGTAATTCTGATAACAGATTCTCCATATCCTCCATAGTACCCATACTTGGGTCAATTGCATAATAATTAGACACATCATATCCATTGTCTACTTGCGGCGAAACAAACACCGGATTTAACCACACAGCGTTTATACCTAAACTCTTTAAATAGGGAATTCTTTGGCGAATACCATTTAAATCACCAATCCCATCACCATTACTGTCTTGAAATGATTTGGGATATATTTGATAAATAATTGCTCGATCATACCAATTAGCCATGATTATCTCCTTTCTTTTACTAATATCAATTTAACAAGAGTTATCACGTAAATATAGCCCCAATTAATATGTTACCGCTATCAAAAAAGAATATAAACTTATTTTTAAAAATATAATTCAAACAAAAAAACCTGTTTTTTTGAAAACAGGTTTTTAATAAATGTGTTAATTTCTTGTTGTATCTCGTTTTATTAATGTAGGTTCTATCAGTAATTCACCTTGTTGAGCACCTGATTGTGATATTTTTTGCAATAACATGTCAGATAATAACTCACCTAATTTTATAATAGGTTGCTTTACTGTCGTCAATTTTGGATGTGAAACTTGATCTAAAAAAATACCATCAAAACCGATTACTCCAAAATCTTTGGGTATTTCGCCACCTTTAGCTATGATAGCTCTCACAACACCAGTAGCTAATCTATCACTAGCACATATAAAGCAGGTATTATGTGCAAACTCCTTCCAATGTTCATCAATAAAATGCTGTGCACTATGACTATGATTAGGTAATCTAAAAATTTTAGGAACTTTATTATGACTTTGCAACGTGTTGATATAACCAGCCTCTCTGGAATATTCAAACGCTTCTTTTTCATTGATACCTATAAAAATAATTGACTGATAATTTTTATTCAATGCATATTGAGTAGCTATCTGCTCTCCTACTTTATTATCTGTATCCACATAGTCATATCCGTAGCGATTCTCACCAAAGAGTACAAATGGTTTATCTAATTTATCTAGCCATTCAGAATCACTGGAACGAGCACCTGTAATAATATAGCCATCAGCATTTCCTTTAGTAATTTCATCAACACTAGTTAGCAATTGCAACGCATATTGATGACGATTTAATCCTTGTGTAATACCAAACAAAAGATTCATATAATATGGTTCTGTAGTATCTATATTTTCTAAAATTATAAACTTAACTACATTTGTACGATTTTTAGCTAAGGCACGTGCAGCTGAATTGGGACTATAGTGTAAAGTTTTCATTGCTTTTTCCACTAAAGATCTTAATTCTTTAGTTACTTGCTCTGGGTGATTAATAACACGAGAAACTGTCATTTTTGAAACATTTGCTTCTTTTGCAACATCAGACAATGTGACCACAATTACCTCCTAAAAATACATTAAATCTATATTTTTATTCTAACGTATGTTATCAATAATTACCATTTAAATGCAAGTCAGTTACTAAATAAATCACACTGTCAATTTATTGCGAAACTCACTTAAATCTGCTTTGCTAAAATTTAAAACTTTTAAAAAGTAATTATCAAATCCGCCGAATCCCTGATTAATAGTTTGAATAATTGTCTGAATAGATAGTGCATCAACTCCATTTAAGTTCATCCGCTCAATGATATTTTGTAAATCATCATCTGTAGGTAAAGTATGCTTAATTGAAAAAAGATATAATTCATTACTTAATAAATAATCAGCAATAATATCTTCTTCCTTAACGCCCAATCCTAGCAAAATAACCGCAGCTACTAATCCAGTGCGATCCTTTCCTGCAGTACAATGAAAAACAAGAGCATCGTTTTCATCAAGCGACAATATCTCTTGAAATACCCGCTTTAAAGCCATCTGACCAGTTTTATCCAACAATATTTTTTGATACCGTCGTCCTACAATACCCTGTGGAACTGGAAGACTATTAATTAAATTATTGACAGTTTCTGTAGTTATTTGATTTTCATAAGTAATATCTTCTTCATTATAAATATGGCAATCATAATGAGCTACACCATCCCATAATCTATCCCGCCAATATGATTGCTCATAACTAGTACGCAGATCACAATCAGTAACTATGTGTTTTTGAGCTAAAATTTCCATATCTTGCATTGTTAAATTATCTAATCTATCAGAACGATATATTTTTTTCCAACAAACTGATCGACCATTAGCTGTTACATAACCACCTAGATCTCTAAAATTCACAGCTCCATCCAAGATGATAAGTCTATCATTCATACAAAATAATCCTCCTCTTTTTAATAATATATTAATATATAAAAACATGCTATTTTGGATGCATTCATAAATATGTTTATTACATATAATTTTATAACACTTAGTAGATTTTTATAGTAATATTATTTACAATAATATTATTATATTTACAAAGAAGGCATATAATTATGAATAAAAGTTCAATCAAAATTGCTTATTTATATGAAGATCTGATGAATACTTATGGTGACTCAGGCGATGTTAAAATTATAAAATTTTTATTAAAAAAAGCCGGCTATGAAACTGAAGTAGACAATGTATCATTAGGCACTAATTTTGATGCTTCAAAATATGATTTTGTCTTTTTTGGTGGTGGGCAAGATTTAGAACAAACGATAGTTGCTAAAGATTTACCACGACACAAACAAACCTTACAAAAATATATTGAATCTGGCAATCCTATGTTGTGCATCTGTGGCGGATATCAATTATTAGGCTCTTATTATAAAACTAATGCTGGTATCACCATTAAAGGCTTAGATATCGTTCCAATACATACAGTTTTTAAAGCTGACAAAAGAATGATCGGCGATACACATTACATAACACAATGGGGTGAGGTTAGAGCTTTTGAAAATCATTCCGGACAAACATACTTTGATAATGATAAGTTAAAACCTTTAGGGAAAATGATCGAAGGATATGGCAATAATCCCCAAGATGGTGTTGAAGGTATGAGATATAAAAATCTTATTGGATCTTATTCTCATGGTCCCCTACTCAAAAATGAAAATATTGCCAATGCATTAGTTGATAAAATTATTACACGATATCATAGGAGGACAGAGCATGCCCTATAATTTATTAAGAAAAGAAAACCTAAGCCGGTATATCAATACAGACAAACATTTCGTTAAAACTATAGGGGCTTTTGAACTACTGACGTTAGGTATTGGCTCTGTAATTGGCACTGGAATTTTTATCCTACCTGGAACTGTAGCCGCAACAAAAGCAGGCCCAGCTGTCACTATATCCTTTATTATTGCGGCCTTCGTTTGTGCTTTATGCAGCATGTGCTACGCTGAATTATCAGCTAGCATCCCTATTGCAGGTAGTGCATATTCCTACGGTAACATATTATATGGCGAATTTATTGGTTGGATCTTAGGATGGGCTTTAATATTAGAATATATGCTATCAGTAGCTGCAGTTTCTACAGGATGGTCTTCTTACTGCAACTCCTTATTGAGTAGTTTTAACTGGCAACTACCTCATTTTCTTTCTGGTCCCTTTAATCCAGCACAAGGAACATATGTTAATTTATTAGCAATTTTAAGCGTAATTTTCATTGCAGCCTTGTTATCGAAAGGTATGAAATCATCTCTAAAATTTAATAATATAGCAGTTCTGCTCAAAATCGGAATTATTTGTGTTTTTATCATAGTGGGACTTTTTTATATCAAGCCTAAAAATTATACACCATACTTTCCTTTCCATTTTTCTGGTATATTTAAAGGAGCAACTACAGTTTTCTTTGCTTTTTTAGGTTTTGATGTTATATCTGCATCAGCAGCGGAAGTTAAAAAGCCAGAAAAAAATATGCCTATAGGCATTATAGGTACTTTAATTATCGCAGTTCTATTATATATAGGAGTTTCTATCGTATTAACTGGTATGATTTCATACAACAAGTTGGACGTAGCCAATCCTGTAGCTTTTGCACTAAAATCTGTTAACCAAGGTTGGATAGCCGATTGTTTATCAATAGGTGCAATAATAGGAATGAGTACTATGATGCTATCTATGATATATTCCAGTTCACGTTTAATTTATTCTATTGGACGTGATGGATTATTGCCAAACTTTTTAGGAAAAATCAATACAGTAGGATTACCAAAAAACGCCTTGATAGTTGTAACTATTATCATTGCCTTGATGGGTGGCCTATTTTCACTAGATGAACTCACTAGCCTAGTTTCCATAGGAACTTTGTTAGCTTTCACATTTGTTTCGTTTGGTGTTATTTTAATCAGAAGAAGAACCGATATACCATCAGGTACTTTTAAAGTGCCTCTTTACCCTTTTATCCCTTTACTTTCTGGCATATGTTGCATTGGTATGATGACTTTCTTATCAAAAAGAACATTTATTTTTGCCAGCATATGGTTTAGCATCGGCATTCTTATCTACCTATTGTATGGTTACAAGCACAGTAAAATTAATCAAATCAAATAACTGAACAAACTTTTTCAAAAGAGAAATAACTAATGCATAAGTTACTTCTCTTTTTGTTAGTTTAAAAAATAAAAATACAACTATTCTTACTGTACTTTTTTCAAACATAAGTTATAATCAAAAATAAGATTTGTTATTTTAATCATTATTCTATCTAAAAATTAATCAAGCATTTAATTAACAAGATGAAAGGAGTACTACCGTGAAAATCAAGATAAATAAATTAGTTACCTTATTAAGTATTGCATCAACAGGTTTGATGCTTTCAGCAGGTCACAATTTGACATTAACTCACAAAGCTAATGCAACTGAGATTTCTGCTACAAAAGATATAAGAACACAAACACTCGGAATAAAAAACTATAAGTTAGAAAGTCTAGATTTTATTTCAGGAAATCAAGCAATCATAGAACTGAATAACAATCATGCTAATTTGAACCCTAATGATTGGCAAGAACATAAAATAGTTTATAAACGTATAGATCAATTTAATAGAGCAACTGGTGCCAAAACTGCCTTTTTATCTAAATCAAATATAGATTCATTATCTAAAGGCAGAGTTAAACAATATATTAACCCTTCAGGTTGGCATCCCAATCTACCTGATCAAAAAATTTATAATCGTGGACACTTTATAGCTTATTCATTATCTAAAGGAATGGATAAAATGGGAAAATATAGCCCTAATCTCCAAAGAGGTGATCAAAACAATAGAAAAAATCTTTTCACACAAACTGATTTTTCAAATAAAGCATTACAAACTATATTCGAAGATAAGGTTAGAACCGCACTCATGCAAGATAAAAAAGTAATATATCAAGCAAAACCTATTTTTCGCGGTAGTGAATTGATGGCTCGAGGTGTTCATTTACAGGCTATCTCAACAGATAAATCCCTAAATTTTAATGTCTATATTTTTAATGTCCAACCTGGGTACAAGTTTGACTATCAAACAGGCAGAGTAGCAGCAGACAAAGATATGTATGTTTCGTTTAATAATCAAAAATTCAATAATTTTGATTATTATCATGCAAAAGTTAAACAGCCTAATGATCAAACATTCATCCACAAAATTTCTCACTCCAAGATTTATATATTTTTTAAAGAAAAATTGAATGCTTTATTGCAGTACAATTAAATGATCATAGATGTAGGATATAAATAACCTACATCTTTTTTATTTACATAAAATAAATTGTCAATTTTAAACATATAAAAACCTCTAGCTTTGACTTAATGCAAATCTAGAGGTTAATTTTACATATAAACCTACTTGTTTATTTTACAATACATTTAATCAGTTACAGTTTCAGTAGCTGTATTAGTAAATTTATAGACAATAGCTATTACCAATCCAACATAAGCAACAATAGCTAGTAATATTAATACCATTAAATTACTCATGAAGTATCCAGTACCTAGCCCACTAGTTATCGCTTGTCTTAAACCAGCAATAGCATATGACATAGGTAAAAATTGATGTATATTTTGGAAGAAACTATTAGTTACTTCTATTGGAAACATTCCCCCAGCTCCGCCTATTTGCAAAACAAATAGTAATAAACCAGGTAACAGACCCCATCTACCAAACATAAATGTCAACAATTGCATAATACCCAACATAGCTAAAGTATATGCTATACAAATAGTAAATAATTCTACTACGTTGAAAACTTTTAATCCTGATGCGATTAAAATAATATTTTGAACTAGCACCATACCTAAACATGCAATAATTGCTAATTTAAATTCACGGAGGATTAATGATCTATATGATGTGATTTCTGTCATTCTTCGATTAGCTGGAAATTCCACTAATAAGATTAATACACCTATGAATAATGCAGTAGCCATAATGAATGGAGCTAAAGCATGTCCATAGTTAGGTACCACACTAACTGTATCATGTTTTAATTCTGCTGGATCAGAAAACATATCGCTATTGGCATCAGCAGCTTGTGTAGAATTCAATTTATCTGCTCCTTGTGATAATTTATCAGATAATGTTCCACTGCCTTGGCGTAATTTATTAATTCCTTGCAATAAAATTGAGGACTTACTATTTAATTGACTGGAGCCATTAGCTAAGCGATCAATACCTGATAATAAAGCGGGAACTTTTTCATTTAATTGAATTAAAGCAACATTTAATTGATTAGAACCAGATAGTAGCGTTTTACTATTCAAATCCAATAATTTCAACCCACCATTAATCTGAACAATACCACCAGCATATTGGCTAAATCCTAACTTAAGCTTATCAAAACCACTCAACAATTTAGCTGAATTAGCATCTAAAGTTGCTGCACCAGACATTGCCATATCTACTCCATCAGTATATTCATCAATTCCTGATACCAATTGTTTTATTTTACTTTTTGAATCTACTAATTGTTGCGTACCAGCAGCAATTTGTGATGTAGCAGCTGATAATTTCTTTAATTTATCTGGCATGTTATTCAACATATCCTTATTATCAGATACTTTAGATAATAACCCTTTGGTTTCTGAAAGTAATTTTTTAGCACCCACTAATGCAGATTCTATATTTGCAATTTGACTTGATAACCCTTGCAATTGAGCAGGACTTAACTTAGATTGCATCCCCTCCAGCGATAGCAAAAGTGGCACTACAGATTCACCGACATATGCCTCTAAACTAGCATTACCAGCCTGAGCATTAGTTTTTATATCCTTAACTAATCCTAGAATCTTTTGCTTAGTACTTTCATTTATTTGACTTTCGCTGTTAACAAGTTGAGCAATTTTGTCTGCCTTAGTTGCATTTTGATCACTATAATTTATTGCTTGATCAATATTTTTAGCCTGCGACAAGTTTTCGGCATATTGCTTAATATCTGCCATGCTTTTAACAATACTTAAAAGATCTAATGATTTTAATACCTTCAACGTCTCTTGAACAGTTGCTAATTGACTTTCCAATTGGAAAACTTGACCTTGTAAAGAAAGAGCACCATTTAAGGTTCCTAACAAATTACTATCAGATAGCTTACTATTAAATGCGGAAACACCTGCATTTACTTTTTGACTACCAACATTTAATAAATCAAAATTATCGCTAGCAGTTAATAGTGAACGTCCTCCTGCCCTGAGGCGATAAGAGTTGGCACTTAATTTCGACAATCCTGAAGATAAACGACCAACGCCAGAAGTATAAGCAAATAATCCGGTATTGAATTCATTAATACCTTGGGTCAATATTGGTGTTGCATCAATTAATTTTTCGGAACCTAAGTATAACTTAGATACTCCATTCGTATATTTATTAATACCCGTATATAATTTGCTTGATCCTTCAACTAATTTTTTTGATCCTGTAGCTAGTGGCTGCACAGATACCCTTAAAATTTGCATACCATTGGATATTTTAGACACACCAGCAACGTATTTTTTACTACCATCCTGCAAACTAATCATGCCAGTACTAATTTGTTTAGCACCATTAGCAGCTTTGTGCATACCTTTACCTAAAATACGCAACTGGTCAAACATAGCATTTGCATAGGCCTTAGTAACTGAAGATCTTACTTTGCCATTTAATCTAATTAATGCCATATCACTCATTGTACTGCCCAGATAATTCAACGAGTCATTAGTTTTATAATACAACTTCATTTTTTGAGGATGCGATGTCAAAACTGTTGTCGCATTTTTAGAAAAATCATTAGGTATTGTTACTACCGTATAAAATTTTCTATTTTGTAAACCTTTTTTAGCCTCTTCTTCAGTTACAAACAACCATTTCATTTGCTTGTTATGTTTTAATTGAGAAACTATCTTATCGCCTACAGCTAATTTTTTGTTATTGTAGTTTACTGCCTGATCATTATTCACCACAGCAATGGGTAAATTCTTGGCACCCGCATAAGGATCCCAAACCGATTTAATAAAAGATAGACTATAAAGTACTGGAGCCAATATAGCTACCGCAAACATAATAATAAAAACCAGATTATGCTGAGATAATTTCTGTTTTATTTTCTTCATACTTTTCCCTCTCCGAATTATATACATAATGTATATTATCAACGGCTATTTAAAATAAACTATGCATATTATAAAATAGCAATCATTGAGGTACAGTATAGTTTATATAAAGCAAAAAAGCAAGAAAAAATATATACAAAATAAAAATAGACAAACTTTAGTTGAAATTTGTCTATTTTTTGTTATTTTTGTATCGATTTGATTTTGCTCTTTGGTTGATAACATATTGCTATAACAGCTAAAATTACCAATATTGTTCCTAACCAATCAATTGGTTTTAAAATTAAATTGAACACAAAGACTGAACCAAGAGTGGCAGATATCGGTTCAAAAGCATCTAAAATACTTGCAGTAGACGGTTTAATATATCTGAGAGAATTTAACATACAATAAAATGGTAAAATAGTTCCCAATATTATTATTACAACCAGCAGGATGATGACTCTAGAATCTTTTGGAATTAAAATCTGCGAAGGATAAGCAATCAGCATCATTAACCCCGTCGCTATCATGGACCACGCAATCAATGTTACACTATCCATCCGTTTAAGTAATGGCCTAGGAATTAATGTATTTGTTGCTACTCCTAAGGCAGATAAAAATCCCCAAAATAAAACTTCAGGTGATAATGATATTTTTGAAAAATTACCATGTGTTGCAATAAAGATAATTCCCATGAATGCAACTAACGCTGCAACTATATCTAACCTTCGCAAAAATTGATGTTCAAAAACTACCATATAAAACATAATAAAGAAAGGACCCATAAATTGCAAAATTGTCGCTATAGAGGCGTTAGATTTTTGAACTACAATGAAATAAAACAACTGTATAGGTATTAGTCCAAATAGGCCATAAAGGATAATATCTATAATATTTTTTCTAGAATATAGAATTTTAATCGGCTTTTTGCCAGTAAGTTGTGCTAGTAAAAGTAAAAACAACCCACTAATAAGCATTCTTATTTGTGTGATAGTTATTGGACTGACCTGGGTAGAAAGATCAAACACTCTTTTAGCACATAATCCTGATATCCCCCACAAATTACAAGATATGATTACTAAAAATATCCATAACTTTTTTTGTTGTTTCATTTTTTGGCCTCCAGTGTTTAACTACTTTATCAATAATAACAGATACTGGCTATATTACACATAATCTTTCAAAATTTTTTAAAAAAATGCTTGAAAGTCAAGTAGAAAAGTAGTTAAATAACAGTAATGTATGAATAAATTTAAAAGCTATGAAAAAGATGAGTAAGTAATTAATCCAAGCAGTGAGTTGATGGTAGTGAAAAATCAGCAGGCTCTTTTTTACCGAATAACACTTTTTCCTTAATGCTGCTTACCTAAATAAGCCATGATAAGACTTAAAGTAGGTGGAGACGTTTTCGGCACGTTACCTTACCGATGAGACATGTTTGTGTTTCATAAAGTGGGTTTAGCTAAAGCTAAACAATTTAGGTGGCACCGCGGAAAAAAGCCTTTCGTCCTGATATTAATGGGGGCAGAGGGCTTTTTTCTCTGTTTTCAAATATTTTTTGAAGGAGACAAATTATGCCATTAATAATTCCAAAAGATTATGTACCTAAATTAAACATTCGAGATACAGAAGCTGCAATCAGTATCATTCGTGAAACATTTCAAGATAAACTTAGCACTGAATTAACATTACAAAGAATGTCGGCTCCTATGTTTGTTGAAAAAAGCACTGGATTAAATGACAATTTAAACGGTATTGAAAGACCTGTTTCTTTTGATATAAAAAATATTCCAGATGATCAAATTGAAGTAGTTCATTCACTGGCAAAATGGAAGCGTTTTGCTTTAAAGAGATATAATTTCCCTATGCACGAAGGCTTATATACTAATATGAATGCAATACGTAGAGATGAAGATTTAGATAACTTTCATTCTATCTACGTCGATCAATGGGATTGGGAAAAAATAATTAAGAAGGAAGAACGTACTGAAGAAACACTAAAAAATACTGTACGTAAAATTTTTGCTGCTATTAAGCAAACAGAACAATATGTACGTAAAATATATCCAGGTTCAATTTATAGATTACCTGATCAAATTAGCTTTGTTACTACACAAGAATTAGAAAATAGATGGCCTGAACTTTCTCCACAAGAAAGAGAAGACAAGATTGCTGAAGAGCAAAAGGCAGTTTTCTTAATGAAAATTGGTGATAAACTAGAAAAAAGTGGTAAACCACACGATGGTCGTGCTCCAGACTACGATGATTGGCAATTAAATGGTGATATTATATTCTGGTATGAGCCTTTACATTGTAAATTAGAAGTATCATCTATGGGTATTCGTGTCAGTGAAACCTCATTAAAAGAACAATTAGTTAAGGCTAATGCACAAGATCGTGAACAATTACCATTTCACAAAATGTTGTTAAATGGAGATTTACCATATACAATTGGCGGTGGAATTGGTCAATCACGTCTATGTATGTTATTGTTAGCCAAAGTACATATAGGTGAAGTCCAAGCAAGCATATGGCCTAAGGAAATGGCTGATCAATGCGAGAAAAATAATATTCATCTCTTATAAAGACTATAATTATAAAAAGTCTACAAAGATGATATTGGATATGAACCCTCAAAACATGATAAGATGCATCAAGTTTAAAAAAAGCATTACCTCTTGTAACGATTAGGTAATGCTTTTTGAGTTAATTTATAACTTATTACGAAATAGATATAACACGCTTAACGTTATCATTTAATCTATAGCCACTTTAAATATTCCATTACTATTTAATTTTCAAACAGGCATTGAAAAATTTGATTTATCTTCTTTTCCAAAAAATCCTTCATATTGTAGGGTAGTTTATTCCATTTTTATTTTGAATTACAGCATTATTAATATCATTATTTAAAATTAAAAACTAAGGTATCAAATATGTATTCATAGTTATCTTATCCTTATATTTTTAGTTTTTTCTTCAATTCCAAGATCATGACTAATGATTATAACTAGATTATTTTGTGCTATTTCATTCAACAAGCTTAATACATCTGATTGCAACTCAGGATAAATATTAGCTAAGGGTTCGTCTAATAAAAAACAGTGTGCTTCGTTTTTCAAAATAGTAGCGTAAAGCTTCACTAATTGTATTTCACCCGTTGACAGTTCAGTCATTTTTTTATCTAACACTTTCTTTATATTAAATTGAGAAGAGCTAAATACTTTTGGAAAATATTGATATCCAGAAATGCAATTTTCATTACTCTCGTTTACATACATATCTAAATATTCTCTTACAACACAATTGGGAAGAATCGTATCTTGGAATAAACAACTTATATTATCTTCTCTAAGTTTTTTCTTGTTTATTAAGTCAATATCTATATTGTTTATTAAAATTGTACCTTTTTTGGCCGGCGTATACAGTCCTGTTATCGTCCTTAAAAAAGTAGATTTTCCTATTCCATTTCTGCCTCTAACAACATAAAGACCAGAATTATTAAAACTACATGTAAGTTTTTTTGAAAATAAAGTTTTTTGTGCATCTAAACTAATATTGAAATTATGCACTTGGATATTTTCAACCTTAGTAATAACTATTTCCCCGTCTACTTCATTCATGATAGACATCAATTGATCAATTCGCATATATGCAACACGAAAAGATTCAAAATCAAATAAAATAGAAAATAGTGCATCTACTTGTCCTAATAATTGATTAAAATATTGGAAAAGAACTGAAAAAGAGCCTATTGTCATACTTCCTGATATTACTGCCAATCCGCCATTAATAAACAATATTAACTGAAAAATCAATTGTAAGACGATTTCACCAGTAGACATGCCCAAATTAAGAAAGAAGTTTCTTCTTGTAATATTTAAAAGAGATGCTTGGGTCTTTTTCCACCTTTTATATTCTCTCTCTTCGCGTCTATTGCCTTTAATTTCAACATATCTATTCAACCATTCAGCAAATCCTGAAAAATATTCATTATAAACTTGTCTTAATTCTAAGTTTATTTTGAATATTTTAGGTTTCAAAATAAGGTACAAAATAATATATGCTGGCAGCAAAATCATTATAAATAAGAAAAAGTTAGATTTAGCTTTAATAATATAAATAAAAATTATAATCGAGGAAATAATAATTGAAATTATTTGATTTACTGTTTGAAACAAGAAATTCAATATTTCATTAGTATCTTCCGTAATTCTATCTGCAGTTTGAATAGGATCAAGTTTTAAGACCTCTAACGTATCTTTGGAATAAAGCTTCTTTATTATCGTATCGTTTACATCTATGTTTATTTTTCTGTAGTTTAGAATTTGAATTTTATTTATAAAAAAAGACAAAAACAGCCTTATGACGTTTAGAGCTATTATAACTACTACATTGTGTATGAATGATATTCTATCAGCCTTATATACTAGTGAATTTATTAACATACCTTCTAAAAAAATATTAGATGTCTCTATACACGTATTAATAATATTCATTCCTAAAAAAAGAAAATACTCAAACTTGTACTTGCTATTAAGCTCTTTTAAAACAGCACGCATAAAATAACCTACATATTTAATTAAAGAATAATATCTTCTAAGGATTGAAATTCCTTTTCTAATTTTCTTTCAGAACCACCTACGGCTGAATTGATCTTTTTATAATCTGGCATAAATAATACCTCCCCAAATAGAAATTATTAATTTAACCCTTTGGGTATTTTGTTAAAATTAAATTAAGCAAATTATAAAATCATAATTTTAAATTGTCAACACTCTTTTAAATGCTATTTATATTTTGGACTAGCATTATCTGTAAGACTTTGATGTGACCCCCACACAAAAAAGTTATACTTTTTTATTTAACTATTTTTTTCTTCCTAATGAAATATAGTATTGTAGCAAATAATAAAACAGCTGCTCCTACTATTACTGATAATCTTGTTTCAGGATTGATAAACATAAATATAATAATCAAAAATAACATACTAAAAGCAAAATAACTAGAATAAGGATACAACGGAAGTTTAAATGTATGTTGTGCCATTTGCTTAGGATTTTCTTTTCTAAATTTTAATTCAGCTATCAAGATTACAAACCACGGTACCATACCAGGTAAAACAGAAGAACTATAAATCAATACAAATAAGCTGCTAGCGGATTTGCTAATAGTTGAAAAAATAAGATTTAAAATAAATCCAATTAATATTCCGGCAGAAATTCCCAAAATAGCCTTATTAGGTACAACTCTTTTAGATACTTTACCAAAAAATTTAGGTGCATGACCTTCATGTGCTAATCTAAATAGCATTCTACTTGAAGAATATATGCCTGAATTTGCACCGGACAAAGCAGCTGTTAAAATTACAAAATTAATAAATCCAGCAGCAAAAGGAATGCCCACTTTAGTAAATGTTTCTACAAAAGGTGAACCGATAGCTTTTAATTCATTCCAAGGATATATACACACAATAATGAAGATAGCACCAACATAAAATATCAAAATACGCCATAAAACAGACTTAACACTTTTAACTACGGCTTTATGAGGATCCATAACTTCACCAGCAGATATACCAATCAATTCTATTCCTTCATATGATCCAACAATAATAGCTAAAGAGAAGAAAAATCCCTTAATACCATGTGCAAAAAAACCACCATGTGACCATAAATTAGAAAAGCCAATAGGAACACCTTTATTGCCAAGACCTAACAAAATAACGGCTAACCCAACTACAATCATAAGTACAATTGTAATCACTTTAATCATAGAAAACCAAAATTCTAAAGTGCCATATGCTTTAGCACTAGCTAAATTAGCCAATACCAAAAATACTATAACAATAATACCAGCTATCCACGTTGGAGTTTTAGGCCACCAATATTTAAGATACTCCGTAACAGCTACAACCTCTGATATACCCACCATAATATACTCAAAAATATTCGACCATTCAGCTAAGTATCCAGCTAATGGGGATATATAATGTGTAGCATAATCAGCAAAGGATCCTGTAGTAGCGTTAACATAAAGCATTTCACCTAATGCACGCATTACAATATATAAAATTAGTCCTACTAGCATGTAAGCCAACAATACTGAAGGTCCCGTCCATTTAATAGTTGATGTAGACCCCATAAATAGACCAACACCTATAGCTCCACCTAAGGAAATCATTTCCATTTGACCAGCAGTCATTGATCTTTTTAATTGAATTTTTTTTGAATTATTTTGCATAAATTTTATCCTAATAATTGATTTATCTCATGAGATACAAACAGTCTTATTGAATTATAAAATAAACACTTATTTTTCGCAAATTTTAAACATACCATAAAAATCAAAAGACTTAAAAGTAAAACTCTTAAGTCTTTATATTAATTGAATTAGAAAAAATTAACTCACTTATCCTCATAAACAAAAAAACCAGAAATGATATCTTTTCTGGTTTTTTGCTTGTCTATCTTTTTAAAAAGTTCTTAATAATTTGCCAAAATGTACGTGACTTCCGCATTTTCTCATCTAAAACATGTTTACGTATAGCCCTTAATGTATCTTTAGGGTGTCTAGTTGCAAAAATGAAATCACCACTATTACGTGTTTGTATTTTAAATCTAGGAATATATCTCCCTTTAAAATATACGTCAGCAATCACTAATTTCACTTCTGTCCAAGGTATTTGAACAAAATCATTCACATTCTTTGAAGAATAAAATTCAAAACCTACATCACCAATCAAAACTTGACCGTACACCGACATGCCACGAAACCACGTAGCATCAACATGATATTCACTTTTGGTATTAATAGATTGTACCATATTATAATAAACCAACTACGTGACCAAGGACACCGACAACAAAGATTCCTAAAATAATAGCAATTGGGGAAACTTTCTTCTTCAATAACCACATACATAAGAATGTAAGAAGTAATCCAGCTAAACCTGGAATTAATGAATCTAAGTTACCTTGCAAAGTAGTAACCTTAATTGGTTCCAAGGACAAACCTTTGCCCATATTCCATTGAGTTAAAACTTGATGGATGCCTTTTGCACCACTTGAAATATGATTCCAATCAATATATGCACCTTTAGCTAATTTAACACTTGATACAATTGGCTTGAAAGAAATATTTACCCATCTTTCAATTAAGGCACCTAAAACGAACATACCCATCATAGAAGCACCACGTGTGATCTTTTGAAGCAAACCACCTGAAGCGTCTTCAGTAATCTTGGTACCTGCTTTATATCCCATTTCTTGAGTATTCCACAAGAAACCAATACGAATGGCATTCCAAACAACAAAGAACAAAATAGGTCCTAAAATATTACCAGCACATGCAAGTGATGCACCAATAGCACCTAAAATAGGTCTTACAGTAAACCAGAATACAGGGTCACCAACACCGGCTAAAGGTCCCATCATACCAACCTTAACACCTTGCAATGCAGCATTTTCAACTTTCGCACCATTAGCTTTTTCCTCTTCTAAGGCTAATGTTACACCAATAACAGGTGCTGCTAAGTATGGGTGAGTATTGAAGAATTCCAAGTGACGCTTCAAAGCGGCTGACAAGTCTTCTTTGTTTGGATACAATTTTCTTAAAGCTGGAATTAAACTATAAACCCATCCACCATTTTGCATTCTTTCATAGTTCCATGAACCTTGAAGGAAAGTAGAACGCCAACAAACATTCCAACGGTCCTTTTTACTAAGTATAATCTTATTTTTAGCAGTTTCAGACATGATATATCCTCCTTTAGTCTTATTTTAATAATTATCTAAAATGTCGCCTAAAGGATCTCCAGATCCATTATTTGAGCTCTTGCTACCGGAGCCTTCCAAAGCAAGGTACATAATAGAGAGAGAGACACCGATACCACCAAGGGCGATCAAAGTCAAACCTTGTAATGCTGCCACACAGAAACCAATGACGAAGAATGGCCATACTTCACGACTTGCCATCATATTAATAACCATTGCATAACCAACAGCAACAACCATTCCACCAGCAATAGACATACCGTCATTCAACCATGCAGGCATTGCAGCCAATCCTGCTTTAACAACACTAGCAGGTATAAATAGTAACAAAGCAGCAGGAATAGCAATTCTCAAACCTTGCAATGCAATAGCAACACATTGCCATACGTCAATTGCACGCCAATTTGCTTTTTCAGCTTCTTTATCCATAATATGTACAATAGCAACAGAAATTGTACGCACAATCATAGTCAAGAACAAACCAGCAATAGCTAATGGGATAGCAATACCAATAGCGGCACCAATACCTTTAGATCCTTGACCACCTTGGATCAAAATAATAGTTGATGCAACAGCTGCTAAAGCTGCGTCAGGTGCAACAGCGGCACCAATGTTAGCCCAGCCTAAAGCAATCATTTGCAATGATCCACCTAATAATAATCCTAATTCCAAGTTACCTGTAACTAATCCAATTAAAGTACATGCAACTAAGGGTTGATGAAATTGAAATTGGTCAAGAATACCTTCCATACCAGCTAGGAATGCAACGACCACTACCAGAATCATCTGAATAGCATTCATTTTAAAAAACCTCCTATATAAACAAAATTATTTTTGTTCGTTAATTAATTTTTGTGCCTTGTTAAGCAATTCATTCATATCTTGCTTATTATCTGCTGGCACTTTACGTACATCAAAACTGACACCTAATTTTTCAAGTTCACGATATGCATCAACATCTTTTTGATCCATTGCTAATACAGTATTAACGTTAACTTTACCTGCACTATAAGCCATAGAACCAATATTCAATGTCTTAATATCCATACCGCCTTTTATAGCTCTTAGTGCATCTTCAGGATTTTCAAAAAGGATTAATGCCTTAGTACCACCAAAACGCGTATCTTTAGTAACTTCTAACATCTTATCAATAGGTACGACGTTAGCAGGTACACCAGAAGGTGCAGCTTCACGTATCATAGTCTTTCTAATTTTGTCTTTAGAAACACTGTCTGATACAACAATTATTCTATTAGGAGCTAATGATTTGGTCCAACTAGTAGCAACTTGACCATGTAATAAACGTGAATCTATTCTAGCTAACAGATATTTAATATGACCATCACCAATAACAGTTCCCTCAGGAATGGCAACTTGGTGTTTAGCAGAAACATTACTTTCTGCCTTTTCTACAGGCATTAATGACTCAGGTTTGGTCTTAATGCCGTCTCGACCAGGTTTAACAATTGCTTTAGCAATATCATGTGCATTATTTGAAGCCAATCTTTGTCCAAGTGCTTCTACAACCATTGGTAAGTTCATACCAGATACTATAGCCCAAGTATCTTCATGCTCTTTAACCAAATTGTTGGCTTGATTAAATGGTGTACCACCCCATAAATCAACAATAAACAACACTTGCTCAGAATCATCAAATGAAGCAATGGCATCTTCCATTTTCTTTCTTATGTCATCTGGACCTTCATCAGGCTTTAAAATAACATGTGCAAGATTTTCCTGCTTGCCAAAAATCATTTCAGCAGATTGAAAGATTCCATCAGCAAATCCACCATGGCTTGCAAGGACTATTCCTACCATATTTTTTCCCCCTTACTATGTCTATTATTAAGACTACGTTGATATTTTAACACAATTCGCTTACGTATGTAAGCACTTCCACCAAAAAATATACTTTTTTTACGTAATATTATTTAATAATCACAATTGTATACAAAAAGAGTAGCAATTACATAATTGCTACTCTCTTTTGGTGCACGGCAACGTCCTACCCTCGCAGGCAGTTTCCCACCAACTACTCTCGGCGTTAAGAACCTTAACTTCTGTGTTCGACATGGGAACAGGTGTTTCCTT
>QWCM01000016.1_pt1 | contig 68737 bp, 57 predicted proteins | sample 1972641 | NCBI WGS metagenome assembly QWCM01 (sample SAMN09866708, study PRJNA288562) | Human vaginal metagenome isolate term1_vaginal, whole genome shotgun... | isolation source: vagina | host: Homo sapiens | place: USA: California
AGTTGGTAGAGCGCTTGACTGTTAATCAAGATGTCGTCAGTTCGAATCTGGCAACCGGAGCAAACGAAGGACAGACCCTATGGCCTGTCCTTTTTTTGTTTGCTATTACGATAAATTTGGGATATAAAAAAGCGTGGTATTAACCAACGCTTTTTAGTATACAGCACCTTCATAAAAACCAAATCTTGGTTTGTTAAAGTTGAAGTTTTTTAATTCGCTAATCTTAATGGCATTATCGCAAACGCCCCAGCTCATTAAATTAATTGGTTTACCAAAATCTTCATCTGGAATAACCAATAATACATACTTTCCTTGGCTCATGGCGTATCCTAATTCCATCCCTAAGCCTACATCTTCTTCTTCAGGAAGGTATACACCTAACATTATATCGCTTGTTTTAATACCAATTAAGTCATTAGTATAAGTTGCACTAGCCCATTCTTTGTCGTGTAAGTACTCAGGATGTTCATCGACGCGAATACCTTTGTATTGATTTTGAAGTGGTACGTAACTATGTTCCAAATCAATAGTTGGGTTTTCTTTTAAGGCAGCCATCGCAGCATCATATGCTTTAGTTTGTTTTTCATTAAACCAACCAGCACCAAAATAAACTGTTCTTGTTCGAGTCATTTTTATTTCCTTTCTAGATTCTATAAATTAACTCTATCATGAATAAATTTTAAATCTAGTCTTGATATTAAAAAAATAAAAGTACACGTTGATTGTGTACTTTTATTTTTTATTCTAAGTAAATATTTCTTAAGTCAATAATGTCTTGATTTGAAAGTTGAATTACATTATGTAGATACTCATTGATTGAACCGTAGTCTTTGTTAATTACTGAAATTGCATGATCTAAGTATTCAGGATGAACAGTTTGAATATCTTTAATAGACTGTAATAAGTTATCGCTTGAACCTTTTCTCTTTTCTTCAATAAGTAAATTTTCAACAAAAGACTTAGTAGTGATATTTGTTAATAAATAATCTCTCTTTATAACTTCAAGTGGAACTCCTAGACTTGATAATAGTAAAAAGGCTCCAAAGCCAGTTCGATCTTTTCCTGCTGTGCAGTGAAATAAAACTGATTCATTTTCTTGAGTATTTGACAAAAGAAATTTAAAAAAGTTTTGATATGCATGACGAGCTGTTGCGGAGTGAATCATGTCCTCATAGGCCAACAACATATGATCAAATCCAAATTGTGGATCTTTTTCTGCTTCCGTCTCAAGGGCATCAATACTTTTTGATGAATTAGTCAAATCATCACTAAAGACTGGATTAAAATCATATTGAACGTTTTCAGGAATTCGATCAGGCTGTTTCTTTGTTTCTTCTTTTGAACGAAAGTCGATATCATATCTGACGCCATAATTTGTCAAATAGTGACGATCAGCTTCTGATAAGTCAGCTAAATGTCCAGATCTCAATACTTTATGAAATTTTATTTTCTTTCCGGATAAAGTTTCATATCCACCTAATTCTCTAAAATTTCGGCCGCTAGTAATATTAATTGATTTGTTTGATAAATTAGTTTCCAAAAAATGCCCTTCTTTCTAATCTATTGGTATTAAATTTTACCAACAAAATTGTTATGCTACAAGATAATAAGTTTGAATAAAATATGTTAAAATATATTTAAAAGTAAAACGCTTTCTTAGGAGATGGAAATTATGGCTAACGATTATAAAACTATTTTAGTTCCAGTTGATGGTTCTGAAGCTGCGGAAAGAGCCTTTGATAAGGCTGTAAAAATTGCTATTGAAAATGGTGGAAAAATTGATGTACTGAATGTCATCGATACTAGACAATTTATTGGTGAAATGCAAGATACACTAATTAGCGGTGATACTATTTATCAAATGACTCAGGATTCAGAAAACTATTTAGTAAGTCTCAAGAAATGGGCAAAAGATAAATTTAATTTCGATAAAGTCGATTATCATATTCGTTATGGTAGTCCAAAAAGAATTATTTCATATGATTTTATCAAAGATCATCATAATGATTTAATTATTATGGGGGCAACAGGTCTGAATGCGGTTGAAAGAATGTTAATGGGTTCAGTTACTGAATATGTTAACCAGCATGCAATGGCTGATATTTTAATCGTAAGAACTGACCTTGAAAATAATAAAATCAATAAGAAAAAATAGTTAAATCCGAACAATATAGAAAAGCTTCTTTATTTATAAAGAGGCTCTTTATTTTAAATTGATACCTACCAATACTACAGGATAAATATTTTAGAAAAATAATGGTTTTTACTTGGAAATGTTTCAAGTTTCTGTTATCATATCAAATAACGAACATTTTGGCTTTGGGTAAGGAGGAAATATGATGTTAACGCTAGCTTTTAATAAAAAAGTGGAAGTAAGCAAGAGCCTCGTATTTTCTCGCGAGGTTTTTGTTCGTGTCTATATTTAAGATATTAACAGGCTTAGTATTAATAGTTTTGCTATTAATATTGAGTCTTTTTTAATGTCTGGGGAAAATGTATTTTTATTATCATTAGTAGGAGGATAATATGAAGAAGTTCAAAAAAATGTTAGTTGCTGGACTTGCTCTTGCATTAGCAACAGTAGCAACTGCTTGTGGCAGTAAGTCATCCAGTTCATCAAAAGATGGCTATACTCCCAAGAGTTTGACAGTTCAATTTGTTCCTAGTCAAGCTGCAAACAAGCTTGAAGCACGTGCTAAGCCTCTTGAAAAGATGCTTTCTAAAAAGTTAGGCATTCCAGTTAAGATTTCTATGTCAACTGACTATAACACTGTTGTTGAAGCAATGAAGTCAAAGAAAGTTGATGTTGGTTTCTTACCACCAGATGGTTATGTTTTAGCTCATAAACAAAAGGCAGCTGATGTTTTACTTCAGGCTGAACGTTATGGTATTAAGCAACCAGGTGGTGTACAAACTAAGGACTTAGTTAAATTTTATCGTGCTGAAATCTTAGTAAAGAAGGGTTCAAAGATTAAGTCTTGGAAAGACCTTAAAGGTAAAAGTATTTCAGTTCAAAACCCAACTTCATCAGCTGGTTACATTTTCCCAGTTGCAGAACTTAAAGAAAAAGGTCTTGATGTAACTAAGAAAGGTAATGCTAAGTTAGTTACTGTTACAGGTCATGATCAAGCAGTATTGAATGTTCTAAACGGCGATACTGATGCAGCATTTGTTTTTGAAGATGCACGTAACACTGTTAAGAAGGATAATCCAAAAATTATGAGTCAAGTAGTACCAATCTACTTTACTAAGGCAATTCCTAATGACACTATTTCAGTACGTTCAGACATGAACAAAGCCTTTAAGAAGAAGCTTGCTAAAGCATTTATTGCTGTTGGTAAGTCTAAAGAAGGTAAGAAATTAATTGAAAGTATTTATAGCCATGAAGGTTATGACTACACTAGTGATTCTGCCTTCAATATTGTACGTAAGTACGATAAAATTGCTGGAGAATAAGCATAAATTTATTTATAAGGAGTTAATAGTCGATGGCAGATAAGCCAATGATTCAATTGAAGAACGTTACCAAAGTATATGACAATGGTACTGTAGGGTTAAATAAAATTAATCTTGATATAAAAAAAGGTGATTTTGTAGTTATTGTAGGTTTATCAGGTGCAGGTAAATCAACTTTAATGCGTTCTATCAACCGTCTTCATGATATTACTGAGGGTGATATTGTAATTAATGGTGAATCTATTACTAATGCACGCGGAAAGGCTTTACGTCTTATTCGTCGTAATATTGGTATGATTTTCCAAAGCTTTAACTTGGTAAAGCGTTCAAGTGTTTTAAGAAATGTTTTAACTGGTAGAGTGGCATATTATCCAACTTGGAAGTCTACTTTTAATTTATTCAGTAAAGAAGATAAGCAAAAAGCATATGAAGCACTTCAAAGAGTTGATATGGCTGATAAAGTTTATTCAAGAGCTGATGAATTATCAGGTGGACAGCAACAACGTGTTGCAATTGCACGTGTGTTGACTCAAAATCCAAAAATCATTTTAGCTGATGAACCTACAGCTTCTCTTGACCCTAAGACAAGTAGACGAGTTATGCATGACCTTAAGATGCTAAATGAAGAATTTGGTATGACTGTTGTTGCAAATCTTCACTCAATTGAACTTGCACGTGAATTTGGTAAGAGAATTATTGGTATTCGTGCTGGTGAAGTAGTATATGATGGTGCAGTAGAAAATACTCCACAAGAAGTATTCGATGCTATTTACAGCGGAAAAACCAAGGAGGAAATCAATGCCTAAGCTTGATCAAGAAATGATGAAACTACCTAAAAAGAAGTTTCAATTTTGGAATCTGGTTTGGTTAGTTGTTTTCATCGGAGGATTAGTTGTTTCTACATTAGAAACTAATACTAGTTTATCCTCATTCTTTAATAATTTCGGACAATTTGCTGAAATTTTTACACAAATGGCACAGCCAGATTGGGGATATACTTCAACTGCGATTCCTTACTTGATAGAAACAATTAAAATGGCTGTTTTAGGTACAGTTATTGGTTCAGCTATTGCGTTTGTGTATTCATTGCTAATTGCAAGAAACATTATTAAAAATAAGTATGTTACAGGTGTACTTCGCTTCGTTATGAACATCATAAGAACATTGCCTGACTTACTTCTTGGTGCAATTTTTGTTGCTGTTGTAGGTATTGGACCAGTTGCAGGTATTTTAGCCTTATCTGTATTTACTTTTGGTGTGGTTGTTAAACTATTTTATGAAGCAATAGAAACTATTGATTCAGGTCCAAGTGAAGCGGTAATTGCCTGCGGTGGTAATAAGCTTAATATGATTTCATTTGCTGTTATGCCACAAATTTTGCCATACTTTATCAGCTACACACTTTATGCCTTTGAACTTAACGTTCGTGCTTCTACAGTTTTAGGTTATATTGGTGCTGGTGGTATTGGTCTTTACCTTAAGCAAACACTTGATATTTTCGACTATGCAAAAACAGGCACAATTATTATCGCAGTCTTTGTTGTGGTATTAATTATCGACTATGTATCATCTAAGGCAAGGGAGGCATTGATGAAATAATGGATACAACATTTAAGCAATTGCCTGCAAAGCCAGTTTCTGTTAAAGCGCGCTTTGCTCATTGGGCACTTACAATTTTCACCATTGCACTCATTATTTGGTCAACAACTGGTATCAATTTCTCAGGAATTAAAGCTACTGCTGGACAAATTACTGGAGCAATTTTCAATGGCCTTATCCATCCAGATTGGTCATATGTTTATAATGGCACAGGAGAAGACTTAGTTTCTCAATTATGGGAAACTTTGTGTATTGCATTTTTAGGTACTTTTATCTCCGCAATTATTTCAATTCCCTTTGCATTTTGGGCAGCTACTACTAAAAACAAAAAATGGTATACTTCTCGTTCAGGAAAATTTGTATTAACTTTTATTAGATGTTTCCCTGAAATCGTATTAGCTTTGATGTTTATTAAGGCGGTTGGACCTGGTTCTGCTGCCGGTGTATTAGCATTAGGTTTTCACTCAGTAGGGATGTTAGCTATGTTGTTTTCAGAAGCAATTGAAAGTTTAGAAGATGGACCTAATGAAGCAGTTATTGCATCAGGTGGTTCTAAGTGGAATGTAGCAATGTTCGCTACGCTACCTAACTTAATGCCAGCTTTAATTTCTAATACTTTATACCGATTTGATGTTTCTGTTCGTTCAGCTTCTATCTTAGGTATCGTTGGTGCTGGTGGTATTGGTTATCCTTTAACTATTGCTTTAAATTACCGTCAATGGAATCGAGTAGGTATTATCCTAATTGGAATTATAGTAATGGTTGTTTTAATTGATTGGATTTCTGGTGCTATTAGAAAGAAATTAGTATAAAAACTATTAACTTCAAGCAAAGAGAGGGTAGATCCTCTCTTTTTTTGTTATAATATGAAATGTATTTTTAGGAGGTTCTGCATGGAAAGTTTAAATACTATAAAATTAGCTGACGAACTAACTATTAAGCAAGATGATATCTTAGCTGATACTGCTAAGTTAAATGCTGACGCTATTTATCAGTTAATTGATGAATTAAAAGTTTTGAAGCACCCAATTCAGGAATACTTTGAAATGAGTCAAGATGAGTATTATTCTAGTGAAAGTGACCATCAACTTACACTTTTGGATATGAATAATAAGCTTGTTGATCTACATGATCGTATTTTAACTAACCACGTAGATGGTTATGTTGATAAAGATGAAATTAATTTAACTTATAATCATGAAAATCCATACGAAGATGGCATGTATGATAAAGAAACTGATTTTCACGTTTTAGCTTATAGCTTGAAAGTTATTAGTGCTGTTATGGCTGTAGCACCACAAAAGTTAACTGAAATTATTTCTAAAGATGCTGTTCTTTCATTAGGACTTGCAGTGTATGCTTTAAAGCATAATGCATAAATAGTGACAAAGATCTGCATTTGCAGGTCTTTTTCTTTTAGGAGGGTTTAGTGTGCTTGATTTTTTCGCAAAAAAGCTTGCTCAGGTATTAAATAATCATAAACAAGAAAATAATAATGATACTGATCCAATGCAAGGTTTTCTTAAAGTGGGTGAATATTCAGTTGGCGCTCAAGAAAATACTCCAGATGGTGGCAATTATACTTTGACTGTCTATAAAGATGATCATGGAATTTTACATCAAGCACTAAGTCCAGAAGAGTCTGATAAACTAGCTGCAACTTATGTTAGACGATTTGATAGTCGACTTGGACGTTTTAGAGCATTTCAAAATAGAAAAACAGGTATCAGATATAACGTTACAGACTATTTAGATAATTTTTTAGAACAAATTAAGCCACAAATAAGAAGTGGAAACAATTCAATAAATATTGGTGTTTTAACAGATACTCATTATAAAGATACTGATTCAGTTGATTTTTATGGTAATAATGGCTTGATACATGTTAGAGAGTTTAATCATCTTGAAAAATCAGGGCTTCTCCATCTAAAGGCTCATTTAGGGGATTGGATTGATGGTTCAGATGCTGGACTAATTGGAGAAAGTGAATTAATAAAATTACGTAATAGCTTTAAGAGTACACGAACACCTTTTGCCATTATAAAAGGTAATCACGATGAAAATGATAAATTTGATGAACATCATGACCTGAAAGCTAGTTTCCCCGAAAATGAATTTGAAAAAATTATGTGGCCTATCATGTATGCTCAAAAAGAATTGAAATATATTTCAAGATATCATGGAGTGGCTTATTTTGATAAAGATGATTTAAGAGTGATATTTGTTAATACTTCAGATGTTCCCTATATATTAGATGAGCAGGGAAAGAAAAAATATGATACTAAATTGACGCTTGCGATTAGAGAGGATCAAGTTGAAGAATTAATTGAAATTTTAAGTAATTCTAGTGGCAAGAAGATTATTTTACTTAGTCATGGAAATCCGATTAATCGTAAGGGTGGCAATGCACTTAAATATAATGGCCGGTCGTTGCATGAATTATTAGTTGCCTTTAATCAGCGCGAAAAAGGAAGAATGCATTCACATAATGTTCCACCTGAATTTACATTAAGCAATGATTTTGATTTTACTAATGTAGAAAATGCCAGAGTAATTGCTTATTTCTGTGGGCATCGTCATGTTGAAGATCAATTTAGGATTAATGGGATTCAATATATTTTATTTAACTGCTCAGCTTTAATGGGTCCAGGGCATGCACTAACTACTAAATATAATAAAAATTGGAATCGTCAAATTGATGATATTACTGAATTTGCTGGTTATGTAGTGAATGTTGATTTAGTAAAAAGCCAAATACAAGTCTTTGGCTATGGAGCAGCCAGTTTTAAACGAGTCTTTAGTATTTAATTTTTCTAAAGATGTGCTACAAATTTTAGTTTTTAGCATATAATAATATAGTTATCTTGTAACAACTTTGTAAAATTTATAATAAAAAGAAGAGGACAGGTAATATGTGCGGGATTGCTGCGTTTTATAACCCAGAAATTAATGATAAACAAGCTGCCATTGGTAAAATGATGGAAGCAATTAAGCACCGTGGCCCTAGTTCCGATGGGATGTATACTAACGATGTAATGGCTTTGGGATTTAGAAGATTATCAATTATTGATCTTCGTGGTGGAACCCAGCCGATTTTTAATGAAGATAAGTCTAAGGCAATTATTTTTAATGGTGAAATTTATAACTATAAGCCAATTAGAGAAGATTTAATAAAAGCAGGTCATACCTTTACTACTAAGGCAGATACTGAAGTATTACTTCATGGATATGAAGAATGGGGAATGGCTGGCCTACTTAAAAAAGTAAGAGGTATGTTTGCTTTTATCATTTGGGATGATGAAGAAAAGGCGATGTATGGTGCTCGTGATTTCTTCGGTATTAAGCCAATGTACTATCAAAATAAGGATGGAAAGCTTTTAGTAGGTAGTGAATTAAAGAGCTTTTTGGCATACCCTGATTTTAAAAAGGAACTTAATGTAGAAGCTGTTAAGCCATATTTAATGAATCAATATAATGATTTAAAAGAAACCTTCTTTAAAGGCGTATATCGTTTCCCAGCAGGTCATTATTTTAAGTTTAAAGATGGTCAAATGGACATTAAGCAATACTGGGATGCAGAATATAAAGAAAATAATTTAAGTTTTGAAGAAACTTTAGACAAAATCAACGAAGATTTGAAGGAAACTGTTGAACTATATCATAATGCAGATGTTCCAGTAGGTGCTTTCTTATCTGAAGGTGTGGATTCAAGTTTTGTAACTAGCTTACTTAACCCAGATGATGTATTCTCAATTAGTTTTGATGATTCTACGTATGATGAAGCTTCAAAAGCTAAAGCTTTAGCTGATATTAAAGGCTGGCACTTCTTTGCAGATAAAGTAGATGCTGATGAAGCTATGAGAGATTTCCCTGAAATGCAATATCATATGGATGAACCAGATGCTAATCCATCTATTATTCCTTTATGGTACCTTTCCAAATTGGCACGTAAACACGTTACTGTTGCACTTTCTGGTGAAGGTGCTGATGAATTGTTTGCTGGTTATGTAAATTATGGTATGCATACCCATAACAATGTCATTAAGGTCTTTACTTCAGGACTTAAAAAGTTACCTAAGGGAGTAAAATTTAGCTTAGCTAAAGGAATTAAAAAAATGCCTAACTTCCCAGGTAAGGTACATATGTACACTAATTTAGCTAAACCGAGTGAATTTTACGTTGGTCAATCTGTAATTTATGATATGGATCATCCAACAATTTTCTCAAGTGATGATGCTAACAGTATGCTTCAACCAACTTATCGTAATGAACTAACAACAAATGGCCTTTATCAAGAAGACTTTAAGAAAGTTAAGGATTTAGATAATGTTAAGCAAATGCAATATATTGATTTACATCACTTTATGTTAAATGATATTTTGCAAAAAGCTGATAAGATTTCAATGGCTCACTCACTTGAATTAAGAGTACCATATCTTGATAAAAAGATTGCAGAACTAGCTAACTCTATTCCTACTAAATATTTAGTAAATAAACATGATACTAAGTATGCTCTAAGAAAGGCAAGTGAACGAGTTCTGCCTGAAGAATGGGCTAAAAGACCTAAGTTGGGATTTCCAACACCTATTAAACAGTGGCTTAAAGAAGAGAGATTTTACAAGCAAGTTCGACAACTATTCTGTGAAGACTTTGTTAATGAGATTTTTGAACAAGAAAAGATTATTGACTTGTTAGATAAAAACTTTAAGGGTGATGGTTCTCATCGCCGTCAAATTTGGGCAATTTATACTTTCCTTGTTTGGTACAAACTTTACTTTATTGACTACGAAGAAACAGTTAAGAAATATCAACATGTACAACCTGAAGTTGCTGCATTAATTGAACAGGGTAAGTTGGTATAGTTGTCATATCTATATCTAGTATAAAACCACACTAAACAGTGTGGTTTTTTCTATACAAAAAATTTTAAAATTTATTTTGCTAGATGCAAAAAGCATGGTAATACTGGTTTTTGCTAACTACAATATATATTAGTGCCTAAAAATTGTAATACAATATATTGTGTTTTCGTGCTATTATGTATCTATAATGATTATAATTTATGAGAGGAACCGGACATATGCTTAAAGAAACGCCTAGTAAAAAGATGATTGTTGAGGCTATGAAGAAGCCACAATATCTTGTAAAAAGAGATTCAACCAAAACTAATTTTGAAACTTATAAATTAGATTTAGTAATTCATAATTTAAAGCTTGAAGATCATGAAGTTGAAATTTTAAAGGCGATCTTTTCTGATTTAGCAATGAAATATACGGTTTCAGCTGCAGAAGTTGCAGAAAGCTTTGTTGATAGTTTAACTAAATTAGGTTTTGTAGATGAAGCTAAAGCATATATTGAATATCGTAAAAAAGACGATGCTGACTGGAAGAAACAAATTGATACTAAAGCACGTTTAAAGAGAATGATTGAAGGCGATCCTTCAATTGTTAACGAAAATGCCAATAAAGATAGTGAAATCTTTTCAACTCAACGTGATTTGACTGCTGGTACTGTTGGTAAAACTGTAGGTCTAACAATGATGCCCGAACATATTGCTAAAGCTCACTTACGTGGTGATATTCACTGGCATGATTTGGATTACACTCCACTTTCACCAATGACTAACTGCTGTTTAATTGACTTTAAAGAAATGCTTACTAATGGATTTAAGGTTGGAAATGCCTTTATGACTAGCCCTAATTCAATTGGTGTTGCTACAAGCCAAGTTGCACAAATTATTACCCAAGTTGCCTCAAGTCAATATGGTGGCTGTTCATTCGATAGAGCTGATGAAGTTTTAGCACCATTTGCTCAAAAGAATTATGATCACCACTTGGAAGAAGCCAAAGAATTTATTGATGACGAAGAAAAGGCTAAGGCTTTTGCTAAAAAGCGTACTCAAAAAGATATTTATGATGCAATGCAAAGTCTTGAATATGAAATTAACACCATGTTCTCAAGCCAAGGTCAAACTCCATTTACTACTTTAGGTTTTGGTTTAGGTACAAATTGGATTGAAAAAGAAATTCAAAAAGATATCTTGAAAATTCGTTTAGCTGGTTTAGGTAAAGATAAGCGGACAGCTATTTTCCCTAAGTTAGTCTTCACTTTAAAGAAGGGCTTAAACTTAAATCCAGGTGATCCTAATTATGATGTTAAGGAAATTGCTTTGGAATGTGCTACTTATCGTATGTATCCAGACGTTGTAAGTTACGACACTATTAAGCGTCTAACTGGATCATTTAAAGCACCTATGGGTTGTCGTTCATTCTTGCAAGGTTGGAAAGACAAGAATGGCAAAGAAGTAAATTCTGGACGAATGAATTTAGGTGTTATTACCTTAAACTTACCAAGAATTGCTATGGAATCTCGTGGCGACAAGGACTTATTCTGGAAAATTTTTGAGGACAAGGTTCAATTAGTTCATGATGCAATGAATATTAAGGCTGCAAGATGTCGTGAAGCTAAACCAGAAAATGCACCTGTATTATATGAAAATGGGGCATTTGGTAAGCGACTTAAGCCAGACGAAGATGTAAATCAATTATTTGAAAATGGTCGTTGTACTGTTTCATTTGGTTACATTGGCTTGTACGAAGTTGGTACTGTCTTCTATGGGCCTAACTGGGAACACAATAAAGAAGCTCATGACTTTACAGTAGAAATTGTTAAACGGATGCATGATTGGTGTGCATACTGGGAAAAGACTGAAAAGTATCACTATCACTACTCTGTTTACTCAACTCCATCAGAAAGTTTAACAGATAGATTCTGTGTACTTGATACTGAAAAATTCGGTAAGGTAAAAGATATTACTGATAAAGAATACTACACTAACAGTTTCCACTATGATGTTCGTAAGCACCCAACTCCATTTGAAAAGCTTGAATTTGAAAAGGATTACCCTCCATACGCAGCTGGTGGCTTTATTCATTACTGTGAATATCCTAACTTAAAGCAAAACCCTAAAGCCTTGGAAGCTGTATGGGACTTTGGGTACGATAAAGTTGGTTATCTTGGTACTAACACCCCAATTGACCGCTGCTTTAAGTGTGGTTTTGCTGGCGAATTTAAAGCAACTGCTAAAGGATTTGAATGCCCAGTATGTGGCAATCATGATCCTGAAACTTGTGACTGTGTCAAGCGTACTTGTGGCTACTTAGGTAACCCACTTAAGCGTCCAATGGTTCACGGTCGTCATGAAGAAATTGCCCATAGAGCTAAGCACATGAGTTTAGGTATGGTAAGAGATCAAGCACAAGAAGAGGAAAAAATTCAAGATGCCAAGTAAAGATCATAATGCGCAAGAAGGCCCTGATATTCGCCATAATTATATTAAAGTAAACGTTGGTGGGGATACTATTTTTGTTGATAGTAACCAATATTTGCCTAATATTCAAAAGGATCGTGCAGCAAGAAAATTACGTAAGCATCGACCTAAGGACCCTAAACCTAAGGAATGGCTAGCTAGTGAGCATTCTTTACAAAAGATTGCTGATTATAAACCGTTTAACTTTGTTGATGGTGAGGGGGTTCGCTGTAGTTTATATGTTTCAGGTTGTTTATTTGACTGCCCAGGATGCTACAACTTAGTTGCTCAGAACTTTAATTATGGCCGTCCATATACCCAAGAATTAGAAGACCGAATCATCAGGGATATGTCTGAAGATTACGTTCAAGGTCTTACCTTGCTCGGCGGAGAACCATTTTTAAATACGCAGGTTTGTTTAAAAATTGTTAACCGAGTTAGAAAAGAATTTGGCCACACAAAAGATATTTGGTCTTGGTCTGGATATACTTGGGATGAACTGATGCAAGAATCAGAAGATAAGTTGGAACTATTGTCTAAAATAGACATTTTAGTTGATGGCCGATTTGAAGAAGATTTAAAGGATTTAACCTTACAATTTAGAGGTTCGTCTAATCAAAGAATTATTGATGTGCCGGCTTCTTTCAAGGCAGGAAAAGTTGTTATTTGGAAAAACTTGGTTCACTAGGTGGGAGTATGGAAGAAAAGCAATTAAAATTAGTGGACGAAGTAATTCAAAAACTTCAAACTGTAATTGATCCGGAGTTATATGTTGATATTGTAAATTTAGGATTAATTTATGGCATAGATTTAAATGATAATAATGATTGTATAGTTACGATGACTTTAACTGTTATGGGGTGTCCTTTAAGTGGCGTTTTGGATAATGCAATTAAAGAAGCCGTTTTGTCGATACCTGAAATTAAATCTTGTGAAATTAAACTTGTATGGTCTCCTGCTTGGAGTGTGGAAAGAATGTCAGATGCTGCAAAAACTCAGCTAAATGTATGGTCTAAGGACTTATCTAGTTATGATAGTTCGAATAAAAAGATAGATTTTTCTACTCCGGTAAAAAAATATATTGATAGATACGATGATTTTTTAGATTTGTTATTAGAATTAGGATTTGATCATTTTAAAATCCCTAATATGATAGAAACTGTAGGTAGAGTAATGACTTTAAAGCAGGCTGCTCAAGCAATGAAAGTTAGTTTGCCTGTTGTTAAAGAGCGATTAGAATCTGCGGGTTATCAAGTAGTGGGATGAAAAAGAGTGTTAGTTTGTTACTAACACTCTTTTTTGTTGAATTAACGCATAAATTAATAACTTACTATCAATTGTATCATGAAAAAAACTAAAATAAGGCTTTTATTCAAAAGGTAAGATGATAAAATGATATACGATGAAATATTAAAGTTTTTTGTTTTAGGAGGATTTATGAAAGTATTAAAGAAAATAGCTGCATTAGTAATAATGGCTATAACTATGCTAACAGTTGCAGCATGTTCAAATAATAAAAAGAATACAACTTCTTCAGTTAATATTCCTAAAAATATTACCAAAAAAACTACGATAACTTTCTGGAATGCGATGGTTGGCCCTTTGCAAACTAATTTGCAAGAGTTAACTAAGGAATTTGAAAAGCAAAATCCTAACATCAAAGTCAAGTTAGAATACCAAGGTTCGTACGAAGATATAAAGTCTAAGGTCCAAAATACCTTACAATCTCCTAATAATTTACCTACTATTGCCCAGTCTTATGCTGGTTATCTATATACTGCTGCACAAGGTGGTTATTTACAAGATATGACACCATACATTAATGATACTAATGTAGGTTGGGGAAGTGTAAGTAAGTCTAACATTAATAAAACATTACTTGAAGGTGCTCAAATTAAAGGTACACAATATGGTATTCCCTTCAATAAATCTGTAGAAGTACTTTATTATAACAAAACTTTGTTAGATAAATATGGTATTTCAGTACCTAAGACAATGTCTGAATTAAAGACTGCTGCTAAGAAGATTTATGATAAAACTAATCATAAAGTTGTTGGTGCAGGTTTTGATAATCTGAGTGCTTATTATACTGATGGAATGAAAGAAGAAGGCTACAACTTTAATAGTAAGATTAACTTTACGGGTACTGCTTCTAAGAATGTTATTAAGTACTATGCAGATGGAATAAAGCGTGGATATTTTATGATAGCAGGTTCACAAAAGTATTTATCAGTCCCATTTGCAAACGAACAAGTTGCTATGTATGTTAGTGCTAGTGCTGGTGAAGCTTATGTGAAAAAGGGCTTAAATGGTAAATTTGAATATGGAGTCGCTAATAGACCATCTAAATATAATATGGCACGTGGTAGCGATATCTATATGTTTAAACATGCTAGTTCAATGCAAAAAGCTGCGGCATTTAAATATATTAAGTTTTTAACTTCTAAATCAAGTCAACTTAAGTGGGCTAATGCAACAGGATATATTCCTGTAAATAATGAAACTGTAAATTCAGCTGCTTATAAGAATTCTACTTCAATTAAATCACCAGCTATTTTAGAGCAGGCAATAAAGAGATTATATAACTTCCCTGTAACTAAAAATTCTGAAACAACCTTTAATGATGTTTCATCAATTTTATCAGGTATTTTATCTCAAACTAAGACTAAAAATGTTGATAGCTTGATTAAAACAGGTAAAGCTAAATTTGATAGTGATTGGAAACAATAGATAATTAAAAAAGATAGACAATGTCTATCTTTTTTTGATTAGTCATCTTTTTCTTGCTAAACTTAGGATAATAAGTTTGGAGGAGAAATTATGAAAACGGCGCATGGTGCCACTCAAGTCAAAGAAGTAAATATTCACTCACTTCTATTAGGCGAGCTAATTACTTGGTTAGGGTCAAGTTTTATCTGGCCTTTAACATCAGTTTATTTAAATAAGGAATTGCATGTTAGTTTGGCAATGATTGGAGTTGTCCTATTTTTTAATTGTATGGCTAATATGTTTGGCTCAATGATTGCTGGGCGACTCTACGATCGAATTAATCCATATCCCTTAGTAGTTGCTGGTTTATTTTTAGATGCGGTAGTATTGTTCTTATTGGCCTTATTTCCAGGTTGGCCCGAATATTGGTTGTGGTTGACTTTAGCAGGCTTTTTTGCTGGTTGGGATGGTGCCTTAATCAACTCTATGGCAACTAGTATTAAGAAAATCCCTAGTAAAAAGGTATTTAACTTAATTTATTTTGCTCAAAATATTGGTGTAGTAACTGGTACACTAGCGGTAGGATATTTATATGACTTTTCAGTAATTTTTTTATTTGTATTGGCAGCAATTTTGTATTTATTAGCAACGATAAATGCGGCAATTAATTATCGGCCAATTATTGCTTATCATAAAGAATTACTCAAAAATAAAGTGAAAAAAGAAAAGAAAAAGGTCAAATTACCTAAAGCAAATTTATTGATGAATTATGGTTTGTTCATTACTTTAGGGATAACATGGTTGATGTATATGAACTGGGAATCAAACTTGTCAGTTTATATTGTTTCTTTTAAGATTCCATTTCATATGTATAGCTTACTTTGGACTGTCAATGCGTTAATAATTGTAATAATTCAAGCCGTTTTAGCTCGCTTTGAACATATTTTTAAAACAACTTTTCAACAGGTTGTGTTTGGAATTTTAATGTTTTCATTATCATTTGTAACATTAATTTTTGCTAGAGATTTTGGGCATTTTTTATTATCAATGGTAATTTTAACATTCGGAGAGGCGACAGCTTTTCCTGCTATTCCCTCATATGTCAATGATTTAACACCTATCGAAGTAAAGGGAGAATATCAGGGACTCACTATTGTTGCAAGCTCGGCTGGCCGGGCAATTGGTCCATTAATTGGAGGATTGATTATTGACCAATTTAGTTATATTCCTTTCTTTATTTTTGCAGCAATTGTCATCTTTTTGTGTTTAGCCATTCTTGTACCCATGCATACTCATGTAAAATCAAAAATTAAGTTATTCAAATAAATTAAGGTACCAATATCGGTGCCTTTTTTAATAAATTTAATAATAGACAAGTTAATTTTAATAATGGTATCATTAGAATAACATATCTTAAGGAGGTTAATTATGAATAAACAAGCTGTACGTGGTGGCGCAGGAGATATTACTAGTCCTAAATCTGGCGTTCGCCCTCAAGATAACTTATATTTAGCTGTTAACTCTGATTGGCTTAAGACAATTGAAATTCCAGCTGACCGTTCAAGTATGGGAAGCTTTGGTAAAATCGATGAAAATGTAGAAAAGCAATTGATGCAAGATTTTGCTGATTTTGCTGATGGTAAAAAGGCGATTCCAAATGTTCCTAACTTAGATAAGGCTGTTGCGCTATATAAAGTTGCTCGCGATTTTGATAAGCGTAATAGTGAAGGTGCCGAACCAATTAAGGCAAGACTTAAGCAATTACTTGATTTAAAAGATTTTGCTGATTTAAAAGAAAAGGCCTTAGAACTTGATAAAGAAGGTCTTCCAGTGCCTTTATTTTTTGGTGTTGAACCAGACATGAAGAATACTAAGGTTAACATTTTGAATAATGTTGGTCCAAGCACTATTTTGCCAGATACAGTAACTTATCAAACAGAAGCTAAAGACCAATTGCTTCCAATTTATCAAAAGCAAACTATTAACTTGCTAGAGATGGCTGGCTTGAGTTCAGCTGAAGCAGAAAAATATGTTGAAAAGGCGCTTGCATACGATGCTAGAATTGCCAAGGTAGTTAAGTCTAGTGAAGAATGGGCTGATTATCCAGCAAGCTATAACCCAATGAGTTTAGCTGACTTTGCAGCTAAGTTTAAGAGCTATGATATTGTTAGTCATATTGAAGGCTTAGTTGGAATGAAACCGGACCGAGTAATTGAAGCAGATCCAGGTTACTTAGATCATGCAGAAGAATTATTTAATGAAAGTGTTTTTGAAGAAATTAAAGGCTGGATGTTAGCTCGCTTTATCAATAATGCCGCAGCAAGTTTATCAGCTGATTTCCGTCAAGCTGCTTTCCCATTTAGTCAGGCTTTATATGGTCAAGCAGAACTTTCAAGTGGTGAAAAGCAAGCTTATCGACTTGCTAATAGTCAATTTAGTGAAGTAGTTGGTATTTACTATGGTCAAACTTACTTTGGTAAAGACGCTAAGGCCGATGTTATCGACATGATTCATAAGATGATTAAAGTCTATGAAAAGCGTTTATCAGAAAATTCTTGGCTTTCAAAGGCTACTCGTGATAAGGCTATTGTTAAGTTACAAGCTTTGGAACTTAAGATTGGCTACCCAGAAAAAAGTGAGGAAGTATATAACCGATTCAAGGTTGATGAAAGTGCTAGCTTATATGAAAACTTAGCTGAAAATAGTAAGATTTCACAAGCATATGAATATGAACAACTTCCTAAGCCAGTTGATCGGAGCGTTTGGGCAATGCCTGGTAACTTAGTCAATGCATGCTATGATCCACAAAGAAATGACTTAACTTTCCCAGCTGCAATTTTACAAAAGCCATTCTACGATTTGAATCAAACTAGAAGCGAAAACTACGGTGGTATTGGAGTAGTTATAGCTCATGAAATTTCTCACGCCTTTGATAACAATGGTTCTCAGTTTGACGAGTTTGGTAACATGGTTAACTGGTGGCAAGATGAAGACTATGCTGAATTTAAGAAGCGGATTCAAGCTGAAATTAAATTGTTTGATGGAATTCAATATGGTCCAGTTAAGCTTAATGGAAAACAAATTGTTTCAGAAAACATTGCCGATCAAGGTGGATTAACCGCTGCTGTTCATGCAGCAAAAGGCGAAGGGGATGCAAGTATGCAAGAACTCTTCGAAAACTTTGCTCGTGTATGGGCAATTAAGCAAAAAGAAGAAGCAATCAAGAGTATTACTGCTATTGATGTTCATGCTCCAGGTCCACTTCGTGCTAACGTCCAAAGTCAATGCCAAGAAGAATTTTACAAGGCTTTTGATGTTAAGCCTGGTGATGGTATGTATCTAGAACCAGAAAAGCGGGTTGAAATCTGGTAAAGTGTAAATAAAAACGACTTCATATCATATGAAGTCGTTTTTATTATGCTCGGGTTCCATCCCCCTTTAGCTTCTTTTTTAAGTTAGCATAGTTAATTGGTTCAACTCGCTTAATGTATGAAGGAGTTGGTTTTCCTAAAATTAAAGGGACTCGTTCAACTACTGTATCTGCATAGTCAAGTCCGAACCAACTAGCGGGATTAGAAGATGAGTTTTGTAGACCAACTCGAGCTTGGATAATCCATTTTTCGTAAGTTGTCAATTCTGTTTGTGGACTTACTACGTCTTGAACAATAACGAAGCTAAAGTCACCGACATCTCTACCTGGTGTAGTTGTATATTCTTGAGGCTGAGATTCAATTGTTCCGTCAGCAATCAAGTCATGAATTATTTGTCGTAAGTACACATTAACACTAGTTTGCTTTTTGAACCCTAGATAAAGCTGGATATTGATAACATTTTTTGTTCCATAGGTATTTACAGCATATTCTGCAGTAAAAGGTTCATTAGTTACATTAACCGTAACAAACCAGTATGCTTGAGCTCTCTTTGGTCGTTTATCCAAGATAGAATAAAGAACTTCACGTTTGATGAATTTATTATACTTAACTTTTGCCATATAAACTAAGTTGGTGGCATAAGTCGGATAATTTTCATCGTGACTTAAGTTGGTTAGCATACTAGTATATTCATCTAAACGAACATAAGAATTACGTGATTCTCTTTTATCACGTACTTTATTACCAAAGTACCAAATGTACATAACTATTCCAATTAATCCGGCGATGATTACAGTTACATAACCACCGTGAACAAATTTAACTAAGCTGGAGATTAAGAACATCATTTCTATTGCAGCAAAGAAAGCTAGGAATAGGATGCGCCAGATAAAGTGTACTCCTTTTTTTGCTAGATATTCGGATAATAAAATAGTTGTCATTAACATAGTGGCTGTAATTGCCAACCCATATGCTGATTCCATATGTTCAGAAGTTTGGAAGAAGAAAACTACAGCTAAAGTAGTTGCCCCAAGCATCTTATTAACAGAAGGAATATAAATTTGTCCTTGTTCTGTAGTTGGATAAACAATATTCATTCGTGGCAAAAATTTTAGTTGGCTGGCTTCAGAAACAAGAGTAAATGATCCTGTAATCAAGGCTTGAGAAGCAATAATAGCAGCCATTGTAGCTAGAATGATTGCATAGACTCTGATATTTTCAGGAACGATTTGATAAAAAGGATTAAAGTCTCCACTAGTTTTAAAGCCCGGATTTTGTAAAATCCAAACACCTTGGCCAAGGTAATTTAAAACTAAGCAAATGAATACATATGGCCAAGAGCCTTTGATATTTGCCTTACCAACATGTCCAACATCTGAATATAAGGCTTCTGCCCCAGTAGTAGCTAGGAAAATAGAACCTAGTATAAAAATACCTACTTTATTTACTGGGCTAAACAGTATTTTTACGGCATAAATTGGATTTAAAGCTTGTAAAATCGACCAATCATTTGCCATATTAATTAAGCCGATTACACCAAGGAAGGTAAACCAAATTAACATAATTGGACCAAATGCCTTACCAATAAGGCTAGTTCCCATTCGTTGGATGGCAAATAATAAAAGGAGGATGCAAACAGTAATTAGAATTACCATTCCTTGGGTAGAAACTAACACATTTCCACCAAAGTTCATTCCTTTAAGTCCTTCAATAGCCGTAGTAACTGTAACTGCAGGAGTTAATGCCCCATCTGCTAGTAAAGCAGCTCCACCAACTAAGGCTGGAATGACTAACCACTTAGCTCTCTTTCTAACTAAAGCATAGAGAGCAAAGATACCACCTTCCCCATGGTTAGTAGCTTTTAATGCAATAGCAACGTATTTTACGGTAGTTAATAGTGTAACTGTCCAAAAAATTAAAGAGATAGCTCCTAATATTAGTTCGCGACTAATATTAGTCATTCCTCCATTTCCAGCTACAATTGATTTCATAACATAAAGGGGACTGGTTCCGATATCTCCATAAACAATACCGATTGAGATTAATAAACCAGCAGCTGTTAGTCGATCACGCTTTTTTAATTTCATCATGAACCTCTTTTATGTAAGAAAAAACTTTAATCAAAAAAAGAATGCCAATCGACATTCTTTTTGACTGTCCCATTTTTTCAAATCAAGGAATAAATATCGATTATGATAAACTTCCAGGAATTTGATTACGTTCAGCTTCATACCACTTATCCCAATCTTCAAAAGTAGCGAAGCTTTCTGGATCAATGTTACTTTTGGCAACAACTTCATCAAGCAAGCTCTTAAAGTTGTAGTCGTGAACATTTAATACATGCTTTACTAATTCTTTTCTTGAAAAGTTGATGTTATTAAGCAAATAGGTATTGATATCTAAAATATTACCTTTTTTATCGAATGACCCCATAATTTCAAGGTCATTTTGATTGTACTTAGCAATGTAGAAGTTGGCGAAGTTTACAAGGTAAGCAGGTTGTTCCTTAAATTCAGCTTTAGGCATTTCTTCGCGATTAGCTTCTGGTACAACAACTTCAAATTCGTCATTATTTTTGTTTAATTCTTCAGTCAAGGTAAGAACTCCTTTAAAAATGTCCAGATTAATTAACTAAATTAAAATAAATCACTTGTAATTTTACCCAGAAATCAACTTAAAATCAACTAGTTTGAAGGCTTTAAGTAGTTTTCTACGTCACTTTTAGTAATTGAATCAGGGGTCTTATGACCTTGGGCAAATGCATATCTGTATAAATTAATGATATCTTGAGGGCTCCATGGACTAGCATTATATCCAAGAGAATTTAAACGATTACGAATTTCTGATTGAGTTGCACTAGAAACATTTTTGCCATCAACAGTTCGATTACCAGAAAATTCGCCATTCATTTTGGAATTAGAATTTGAGCTTGAAGAACTAGAAGACTGCATTGAACTTGAAGAAGATGATGAGGATGATTGCTTCTTAAGTAAAGCTTTGTCTTTGTTTAATTTATCTTCAGTATTTGATTTAATTGCTTGGTAATATCTATCATTAATATATGGAAGTTCTAGAACTTGTTCATAATTATTAATAGCTAATTGGAAGTTCTGCTTACGTTCTGCTTCTTGAGCGGCTTCAAGTAAAGGCTGGATAGTGGTTTTGTAATTGTTATAAGCGGTCTTTATAACTTTCTTTAAAGTTTGAGCCTTTGAAATTAAAACATCATAACCATTTTCTTCATTAATAACTTTATTAATGGAATTTAAAGATGCAGTGTATTTGGCACGTTTACCATAAGTTATAGCATCTGACATATTTTCAGCTTGATTAGCGTAAGCTTTAGCTTTAGCTGTATGCTTTAAATCGTAGGCTTTATTAAAGTCACTAGCTGCAGCGTCGTATTTTTCATTTTTGACATTTTCTTTCCCACTTGCCATTGCTTGAGTGTAGGGGGAGCTAGCACTAATACTTGTATTAGTGCTTTGGCTTTTATTTGAATAAAAAAGAAAGCCACCTGCTGCAACGATTATTACAGCAACAATGGAAATAAATAAGTTAATTTTCTTCATTAAATGTAACCTCCAAAAATTAGAGATATAAACTCTCAATTTATACCCACATTATAACAAAAGAAAACTCAGAGTCCCAAACAGTAGCAAAAATATTATGGAGATATATTTATTTAATGACTGAAATTAACATTTTTGTTAAAAAAGTGTATAAATATTACTGTTTTGTTGCAAAACTCTAGTTCGGTTGAATGGCGACGATTGCCAACGTACAATATAATTGGATTATATTGGAGGGAATTATAATATGAAAACTAAAAAAATCACTGGCGTTGCTACCGCAGCTTTACTAGCCTCCGTTGCTGTGCCAGTTACCAACAATTTAGCTAATATTCAGACTTCCTATACTGCTAAAGCAGTCACTGGTCAACAGCAAGCATTTTTAAATACAGCTATACCTAATGCTGAAGCAGCTTCTGCTAGGTATGGAACGTATACTTCCGTCATGCTTGCACAATCAATACTTGAATCTGGTTGGGGCGCTTCACTTCTCGCCACACAGGCTAATAACCTATTTGGTATGAAAGGTTCATATAATGGACAAACTTATTATACTAATACTTCAGAATGGGCCTCTGGAACAGGTTATTACAATATAAATGCTGGTTTTAGAAAATATCCTTCTTGGGCAGCATCTTTTGAAGATAATGGTTACAAATTAAGAACAGGTACTACCGATAATCCAAGTCGTTATAGAATGGCTTGGATTGAAAATGCTGCAAACTATCAAGTGGCTACACAGGGCTTGAAAGATGGGGGTTATGCTACTTCACCAACTTATCCTCAATCGTTAAATAGAGTAATTTCTTCTTACGGTCTTAATCAATACGATCCGTCTGTAGATACCACAACTAAAACAATGAGAGTTTTATCAAATGGAACAGTTTATTCCGGTCCAGCCGATTCTAGTGTAGTTAGTGCAACTGGTAATATTACTGCTGGTCAAGTGGTTACTGTTGATAAAACAGTTACTTATAAAAATGGACTAAGTTATATGCATATTAGCAATGGTTGGATTAATGGTTCATTGTTAACCGGAAGTTCAACTCAAGCTACCACAACAGAAAAAGCAGGAACAACAACCGATGCAGGTAATGCAGCAATTAAGGTAGTATACACGAGTGCAATTGCAGAATGGAAAAATCCAGGTAGTGGAGTAGTAGGCTACTTACAAAAGGGAACGACCCAAACAGTAGTTGGAAAAATCCAAGTAAATGGAGCATGGTGGTATAAGCTATCATCAGGTAATTGGGTACCAGGGGAATATGTATATGTCACAGGTGCATCAAGAATACCAACAATTGATAACAATGTAGTAAATCAAAATACAAAAGTAAAAATAAAATATATATCAGGCTATAGCATAGCAGTATGGTCAAATCCAGCAATAGGAACAACAGGCCAATATTTAAAAGACGGAACAGAAGTACAAACGATTGGATATACTACAGCTAATGGCAAGAAATGGTATAAATTAGCGAATAATACGTGGATACCAGCAGAATATACTGAAGTAGTAAGTTCATCAACAGTGGTAACGAATATTACTAATGAAAGTAATACAGTAGCGATAAATTATCCGCACTACAGTATAGCTGTATGGAGTGAACCAGGTAGAAACTCAACAGGAAAGTACTTATCAGATGGGACAAAAGTCCAAACAGTAGGTTATACCACAGTAAATGGTAAGAAATGGTATAAGCTAGCAGATAATACGTGGATACCGGCAGAGTATACTAAAGTAGTAAGTTCATCAACAGTAGTAACGAATATTACTAATGAAAGTAATACAGTAGCGATAAATTATCCGCACTACAGCATAGCTGTATGGGGTGAACCAGGTAAAAACTCAACAGGAAAGTACTTATCAGATGGAACAAAAGTCCAAACAGTAGGTTATACCACAGTAAATGGCAAGAAATGGTATAAGCTAGCAGATAATACGTGGATACCAGCAGAATATACGAAAGCAGTAAGTTCAACGGATACTACTAGCGGAAATAATACAGTAACAGTAAATTATCCAGGCTATAGCATAGTAGTATGGAGTGAACCAGGCAGAAACTCAACAGGAAAGTACATATCGGATGGAACAAGTGTAAAATATTACGCAACCGCAAATTATAATGGTCAAACATGGTATAAGATAGGTGAAAACCAATGGGTACCAGGTCAATATGTAAAAGTAAATGCATCAAATAATAGTGGAAGCGTGACAGTAAAATACATATCCGGATATGGTATAGCAATATGGTCAAATCCAGGCAGAAATTCAACAGGAAAGTATCTGGAGAATGGCACAACAGTAAAATATTTTGAGACCCAAAATTACAATGGCCAAACATGGTATAAAATAGGTGAAAACCAATGGGTACCAGCACAATATGTTAGTGTAAATTAATTTTTTTAAAAAGAGTTCTCTTTGATTAGAGAGCTCTTTTTGTTATCCTTTTCTTAAGATAAAAAAGAGGGGAGATATTATGCTTCTAGTAATTTTAATGGCCTTAGTTATTCCAATTTGGATGGCTAAGTTTAATCTACACAATATTCCGACAGCTGTTGCTGAAATTATTGTAGGAATTGTTTTAGGTGTTAGTGGATTTAATTGGGTTGATACTAGTAATAGTCAATTAAGTTTTTTATCTAATTTAGGGGTTATTATTCTGATTTTCTTATCAGGAATGGAGATAGAATTTGACCTTTTTAAGAAAAAACAAGATTCACAAATAAATCCTGTAAAAATAGCTTTATTATCTTTTTTAGGAATCGCTGCTTTTTCAATCTTTTTAGGCTGGATATTATCAATTTTAGGCCTATTTAAAGATATGCTTTTAGCAAGCATTATTTTTATGACAGTTGCTTTGGGAGTGGTTATTGCTACTTTGAAAGAAAAAGAAATTTTGAGTAAGAGCATAGGCCAAAGTATTTTGTTAACGGCAGTATTAGGGGAAGTAGTTCCATTATTGGGATTAACAATTTATGCTTCAATTCATGGTGGTGATGCTGAAAAACTATGGTTGATTATTCTCTTATTTGTAGCTGCTATTGTATTATTAATTAGATTTAAGAGACCATATCTTTGGTTTAATAAAATTACCAAGCAAACCACACAAATAGATATACGCTTAGCATTTTTCTTAATTTTTGTTTTGGTATCAATTGCTGAAAAAGTAGGTGCAGAAAATATTTTAGGTGCGTTTTTAGCTGGTATGGTAATGAAGCTATTAGAGCCTAGTGAAGCCACTAAGGACAAGCTGACATCTATTGGTTATGGATTTTTTATTCCATTTTTCTTTATAATGACAGGTGCTAAACTCAATTTGAAGAGCTTATTTACTAATCAATCAGCGTTGTTGCTGTTGCCGATTTTAGTGTTAGCATTTTTTGTGTCTAAAGTGCCTGCTGTCTTAACATACTTAAAATATTTTACTAAGAGGAACGCATTAGCTGGTGGATTATTAACCGCTACAACAATTACAATTGTTTTGCCGACTTTACAGGTCGCTCGAAAATTGAATGCAATTAGTAAAACTCAATCAGATGCTTTTACTTTGGCAGCTATCATTACTTGTATTGCAGGTCCTATTATTTTTAACTCGTTGTTCAAATTAGCACCAGAAGATAAAATTAAAGAAAAAGTTCTGATATATGGAGCTAATGTTTTTTCAGTTGCAGTAGCTCAAGAACTCCATGATAAATGGTATTCAGTTGAAATGATTACTGATGACCAAGAAGCCTATAATACTTATAAAAGTCGTGTAAAGTCATTGAAATATTGTAATAATGTTCTAGCTATTAACGAGTTTAATTATGATATTGTCGCAAGTTCAGGCTCAGATGATGAAAGAAATTATGAGTTTGCTAAAAAAGCTAAACAAGCTGGTGTCTCAAGAGTTATTGTTAGACAAAAGCAACCTGAGGCAAATCGAATTGCCGAATTAACTCAATTAGATATTGAAGTATTTAACGGTTATAGTGCTAGAACTTCGGCAATGAGGGCATTGATAGAATCGCCAGCTTTTTATGAGATTTTGACAGATTCAGACAATATTCTTTACGATGTTAAGATTCGCAATCATCGCTATGCGGGTCACCAATTAATGGATTTATCTTTTATTGATAAAATTACAGTTAGCCGTATTAAGCGTGATGGTGAATGGTTAGCTCCTCATGGTACTACTGTTTTAGAAGTGGGCGATGAAATAGTTTATACCGGAAAAGTTGAAGATGCTGACATGATCAGAGAGTTATTGACTAAAGAAAATTAAAAAGAGGGACGTGCTTTACGCACATCCCTCTTTTTTAGGATATAAATTTATGAATTTTAATTGAGATAATTAACCAATAACTTCAACTGTAGCATATAAGATTCCAGCAGCAGGAACTTGGCTATTTGGCATAGCTACATCTAATTGATTAGGATTAGCAGCGGCAAAGCCACCAGTATCATTAACTACTCGATACCAAACAGTACCATCTGAAAGAGTAATCTTAAGTTTAGTACCCTTAGGGAAAACTGATAAGTTAGCAGCAACTCCATCGTATCCCATATTTGAACCTAAAGCGGCAGGATCATAAAAGCTAAGTTTGAAAGTACCTTTGTTTACACCAGATACATTTTGATTAGCTGTTTGAGTTGTAGCACTAGTAGTTGTTGGTGCTTGAGTAACTGCTTGTTGAGCTTGCTTTTGTTCTTCTTGAGCTTTGGCTTCTGCTTCTGCCTTAGCTTGAGCATCCATCTTAGCTTGTTCAGCTTTAGCATTTTTTGTTAATTCTGCAATAGCAGCTTTTTGTCTATCTTTAATTAATTTAGCGCGCATTTTTACGGGCTTAATGGTATCATTAACCAAACTGGTTGATACGTTATAATTTGTTTCTTCTGAAGCTGCTTGTGTTGGATTTACTTCAATAAAGTTTACAATTAATAATGAAATAGCCACAACGATAGCAGCAAAACGCTTAGTTAATAAAATAAAAAATCTACTCCCTCTAAAATTTAAATTGATAACTTTTTATTTCTTATAGGTAATATTATATAAGTGGAATATTTCAGAACTTTAATAGTAAAATTACAAATATTAGTGATTTGAAATAAAAGTTACATTTTTGTTACAAATATAAATATAAATGTAAAAAAGAGGTGCTATATGAAAAAAAGTAATATTTTTCCTATTATTTATGCAATTATTTCTGCTATATTAACTTTTATTGCTGTATTTTTTATTTTATTCAATACATTTCATATAAATTTGAGTTTTACAATTTTTGGGGCAGCATTAATAGCGGTTATTTCTTATGTCTATTCATATTTTAGAGCTCATGCTTCCGCAGAAATTAAGCGAATTGTATATCAGTATGGTCTTAATGATGCAGAATTAGCTAAGATGACGGGGCTAAAAAAATCAGATTTTCCAATTTATCAGGATAAATTACAATTAATTTTACCTAAAAGAATGTGGCCTCGTGTTTTGCATGTTTTACAAGAATATGAACAAAAGCAACAGAGTAAAGAATAAGTAAAAATATACCTAGTGGTATATAATGGATTTTTAACTAACAAAAAGGGAGAAGAAAGTGAGTTTATTAACAGTTAAAGGTTTAAGTCAGAGCTTTATTGATAAGACTTTATATGAAGATGCAAACTTTGTATTAAACAAAGAAGATCATATGGGAGTTACTGGTCAAAATGGTGTTGGTAAATCTACTTTGATAAAAATCTTAACGGGTGAAATTGTGCCTGATGATGGACAAGTTAAATGGCAAAAAAACATAAAGGTAGGATATCTTGATCAATATGCCAAATTAACTCCAGGTATGACTCTAAAAGCTTTTTTAAAAACAGCATTCGCAGATTTATTTGCTCAAGAAGAAAAATTAAATAGCTTATATGTTGAATATAGTGAAAAAGGTGACCAAGCATTACTGGATAAGGCAGGAAAGATTCAAACTCACTTAGAAGAAGTGGGCTTTTATGATATTGATACTGCCATTGATCAAGTAGCAAGTGGACTAGGACTGCTTGAATTAGGCTATGGTAAAGATGTCAGTGAAATGTCTGGTGGTCAAAGATCAAAGCTGATTTTAGCTAAATTACTTTTAGAGAAGCCACAAGTACTAGTACTAGATGAACCGACTAATTATCTTGATGTTAACCACATAGATTGGCTAGTTACTTATTTAAATGATTTTGAAGGAGCTTTTATTGTTGTTAGCCACGACTATGATTTTTTAGGACGAATTACTAATTGTATTATTGATATTGATTTTGGAACTATTACTCGTTATACAGGTGATTTGAAGCACGCAATGCGTCAAAAAGCTCAAGATAGAGAAACTTATTTAAAAGCATATCAAAATCAACAGCGAAAGATAGCTAAAACTGAAGCTTATATCCGTAAAAATAAAGCCGGTACTCGTGCTAAAAGTGCACGTTCAAGGCAAAAGCAACTTGATCGGATGGAAAAATTAACCCCACCACAAAATAATAAGCGGGCAAAATTTGACTTTCCATATGTAGCTACGGCTTCTAATTTATTATTACAAACTCAAGATTTAGTTATTGGATATGATAGAGCATTAGTGAAGCATGCCTTTAATTTTAGTGTGGGTGGAAACGAGAAAGTAGCTGTTACTGGTTTTAATGGTATTGGGAAGACTACTTTATTGAAGACCTTACTAGGAAAATTAAAGCCAGTTTATGGTAATTTTGAATTATCTGCTACAGCAAAATTAGCATACTTTAAGCAGGATTTAGCTTGGCCTAATAAAAATATGACCCCATTACAATATCTAGCTGAGTGTTATGAAAAGATAAAACCTAAAGAATTACGTCAAGCTTTGGCAAGAATGGGATTAACAGCACAACAAGCTATGAGTCCTCTAGGAGAATTATCAGGTGGTGAACAAGAAAAAGTAAAATTAGCTAAGATGCAATTTGAGCCAGCTAATATTCTTTTTCTTGATGAACCAACCAATCACTTAGATAATGAAACTAAGGATGCATTAAGAAAAGCAATTGTAAATTTTCCAGGAGCTGTTATCATTGTTAGTCACGAACGTGATTTCTTTAGAGGAAATTGGGTTGATAAGACGATTGATATTGAAAAAATGAACTAATTGAGGTCATTATGTTTGAAGATAAAGAACGCTTAAAAGAAATACAACGGATTTGTTTATTAGCGGGACATCTGATGATTGAAGGCGGCAGTGAAATGAGCAGAGTTGAGGATACAATGCTTAGAATAGCTCGTAATGCCGGAGTATCAGATCCACAAGTTTTTGCTACTCCAACTGGAGTCTTTTTAACTTTAGATTCAGGTCAGTTATCACAAATAGAACAAGTGCGTGAGCGAAACATTAATTTAGAACTAGTTGATCGGGTAAATAATTTATCTCGTCAATTTGCTAATAAAGAAATTAATTTGCAAGAATTAGATGAGAAGTTACATGATGTAGCAACTAATACAGCAGCTTTTCCTCTATGGCTTCAATTGATTGGTGCTGCTAGCTTATCTTCAACTTTAATGATTTTATTTTTTGATAGCTATGACTGGCTTGATTTCCCAGCTGCTGCAATAGTGGGTTGCTTGGGATTCTTAGTTTATTATTTTATTCAAAAATATACTAGAATCAGATTCTTATCTGAGCTAATAGCAGCTATGTTTATGGCATTATTAACTTACTTAATTCGTTTGCTAGTTCCAGAGTGTTCAATTGATAAAGTATTAGTTGGTGCTTTAATGACACTGGTTCCTGGCTTAGCTCTGACTAATGCGCTGCGTGATTTATTCGCAGGAGATTTAATGAGTGGAATTGGACGCTTTGTTGAAGCGGTGATGACGGCACTTGCTTTAGGTGGTGGAGTAGGTATTATTATGCGATTTTTAGGTGCTTAAGATGACAATATGGCTACAGATTTTAATTAATATTGTGTTTTCAATAATTGGTTCAATAGGTTTTGCATTGACAATTAATGTTCCAAGACGAGCGCTTTTTCTGACTGGGATTAGTGGGGCTTGCGGTTGGATGACCTATTGGGTGCTAATTAGGCTACATTCAGGAAGAATGATTGCTAACTTAGTTGGTGCCTTTGTAATTGGAATGTTGGGCCTATATTTTGCAAGAATAAAAAAATGCCCTGTATCTGTTTTTAATATTCCAGCGTTAGTCCCTCTTGTACCTGGAGCACCAGCTTACATGGCTGTACGCGCATTGGTACAAGGCAAATATGATTTGGCCGAAGACTTAATGCTGAGAGTAGGAATCATTACAGTTGCCATTGCTTTGGGATTTTTATTATCAACTTTGCAAAGTGAGTTTATTTATCGTTTAAAAATGCATTATAAGAATAAATAATAAAGGTGACTTGTATCTTGTGATATAAGTCATTTTATTATTTGTAACTAATTAAGCAATGATAAAATTAGCTTAAAGGAGCTTGATACTTAGGAGAGTGAAGACTATGCCAATAATTGATGTAAAAAACATTTCAAAAGAATATAAAAATGGAAATACAACAATTTTTGCTAATAAAGCAATTACATTTTCAATTGAAAAGGGACAATTAGTTGTCATTCTAGGTCCTTCAGGCGCAGGTAAATCTACTTTGCTTAATATTTTGGGTGGAATGGATACTTCAACAAGCGGTGACGTGATAGTCAATGGAAATAATATTGCTAATTATTCTAGAAAAGAATTAACAGCTTATCGTAGAGAAGATGTTGGCTTTGTCTTCCAATTTTATAACTTAGTTCCTAATCTAACTGCTAAAGAAAATGTTGAATTAGCAGCTGAAATAGTTCCTAATGCTATGGAAGCGAGTGAAGCATTAAATGCAGTGGGGTTAGGGAATAGAATGAATAACTTCCCTGCGCAACTATCTGGTGGTGAGCAGCAACGTGTTGCTATTGCCCGGGCAATAGCTAAGAATCCAGCTATTTTATTGTGTGATGAGCCAACTGGTGCGCTTGACTATCAAACAGGTAAGCATGTTTTGAAAATTTTACAAGAAATGAGCATCAAGAAGGGTTCAACAGTTGTTATTGTTACGCATAATGCAACAATCGCACCGATTGCCAATCAAGTAATTCATGTTCATGATGGTCAAGTTAAGAAGATTGAAAAGAATGAACATCCAACAGCTATTTCCGAAATTGAATGGTAAGAGCTAGGAGAATTTGAATGAGAAAAAGGATTCTATGGAAGGATGCTTGGCAGGCAATAACTGACTCATTAGGTAGGTTCATTGCAATTTTGATGTTGATGATAGTGGCTGTATTTACTTTTATTGGGCTTAAAATGACGGGCCCAGATATGAGAAGTAGTGCTATTAACTTATTTAAAAATAATAATTTAGCTGATATTACAGTTCTTTCAAATCATGGTTTAAATCAAAAGGACAAGCAGAAAATTGAAAAACAATCAGATATAAAATTAGTTGAATACAGCTATCTTATGGATTCTACTGTTAACAATAGTAGAAGAAGCTTGAGAATATATTCTGAAAGTAAGAAGATTTCAAAAGCCATGCTTACTAAAGGGAATCTACCTAAAGCTAACAATGAAATAGTTATTTCTTATTTATTGCAAGATAAGTATAAACTTGGCCAAAAGTTAACTTTAGACAATCATAGTAGTTTAAAGCATAAAAAGTTTACAGTTGTTGGTTATGTCCGTTCAAGTGAATATTTAGATAAATTGGATACGGGACAAACAAATGTAGGTACAGGCCAACTATCTGGATTTGCTTTTATAAAGAAGTCGGCTTTTAAATCTGGTACAACAACTGGAATAGCTAGAATTACTTATAAAAAGACTGCTAAGATGAATCCATATTCAACTAAGTATTCTAACTATATTAATGATAAGGAAAAAGATTTAAAGAAGGAATTAGATAAGAATATTTCAGCTAAAGAAAATAAAACTAAAAATAAAATTGCTGAAATTAATGATAGTTTAACTAAGTTAAATGTAATTGTAGCGGTTAAACCTGAATATCAAAGTCAGATTAAGCAACTTGAAAGTGCTAAAGCGAAGCTTGAACATTTGAATAAACCTAGCTACACAGTTAATACTCGTGATGAATTCCCAGGTTATGAAAATTATCGTTCAAATGCAGAAAGAATTGACGTTTTATCTAATATCTTCCCAGTATTCTTATTTGCAATTTCTGCCTTAGTTTCTTTAACTACAATGACTAGATTTGTGGAAGAAGAAAGAATTAATATTGGTACTATGAAGGCGATTGGATATAGTAATTTTGATGTAGCTAAGAAGTTTATCGTTTATAGTATGCTTTCAAGTACACTAGGAGTTATTTTAGGAGCTTGGGGTGGATTTAGAGTTTTACCTGGCATTATCTTTGAAGCTTATGCAGCCAATTCAACTATGACTGGCTTTAGAAGTCAATTCTCTTTAGTTTGGCTAATATTAGGACTAGTTGTTGCATGGGCATGTACGACTTTAGCAGCACTTTACGCCTTAAAGAAAGATCTTAAAGACCGCCCAGCTCAATTATTACTACCTAAACCACCTAAAAAAGGCTCAAAAATTTTCCTTGAAAGAATCACACCATTTTGGAGTAGATTAAGCTTTAACCATAAGGTTACCTTCAGAAACCTCTTTAGATATAAGACAAGAATGTTAATGACAATCTTTGGGGTTGCTGGTTGTACAGGATTATTAGTAATGGCTTTTGGTATTCGAGATTCACTTTCAGGAATTAGTAAGAATCAATATACCAACATTATCAAATATGACATGATTGCGGTTAAAAACTCAAATCCTAGTTCTAAACAAAACACTGACTTATTGGATGAACTAGATTCAAATAGTGTTAAACGCTATAAACAGATTCACTTTACTACTTTGAATCGTAATCTTGGGGAAGACAAGACTAAGCAAACTATTAATGTGATTGTTCCTAAAGCGAATACTGACTTATCTAAGTATATTAATTTAATGAGCAGTTCTACTGGAAAGAAATTAAAATTAACCAATAACGGTGTAATTATTTCTGAAAAGTTGGCTCAATTAACCAATGCTAAGGTTGGACATTATATTAAGTTAAAAGATACTAACGATAAGTGGAAAAAATTCAAAGTTAGTGGCATTTGTGAAATGTATATGGGTCACTACATGGTAATGAATAAACAAGCTTATAAGCATTACTTTGATAAAGAATATAAGACTAATGGTTATTTGATAACTACTAAGTCAGGTAAATTACAAACAGTTTCTGAAAAACTGATGGCTACTGGCGCAATTAAAGGTATTAATCAAAATGTTAACAATAAGAAAACAATTGATAACTTGATTAATTCACTTAATAAAGTTATTTTGATTTTGATTGCGATTTCTACAATTTTGGCATTGGTTGTTATCTATAATTTAACTAATATTAATGTTGACGAAAGAATGCGTGAACTTTCAACTATTAAAGTATTGGGATTCTTTGATAAAGAAGTTACGATGTACATTTATAGGGAAACAATTATTCTTTCAATTCTAGGTATCTTAGCTGGATATTTAGTCGGTATTTGGTTACATAGCTTTATTATTACCACCTTACCACCCGTTAATGCTATGTTTGATCCTAATATGTACATATCTAACTTTATTTACTCAGCCCTCATTCCAGCATTACTGACTACTGTCTTAGCATTTATTATGCACAAGAAGATTAAAGACGTTGATATGCTAGATGCTTTAAAGTCAGTTGAATAGATGATATAATCATTAGCGACGAGTCGATAAAGAACGCGAGATGCGTATATTTATCAGGGGACATCTGCTTTTAATAGCAAGGCACGGGAAGTGTTGATGTTTTGGAAGACCTATTGTGAACGTGGAATTCCAACTTTGCCCAAAAAGAAAAAACTGTTAGTTCATTAAGAGCTAACAGTTTTTTTATATAAATTTTTAGCATTTAAAGGCTAAACTTTCATATGGTTCTAGTGTTAATTCTGAATTTAAATGTGTAAGCTTTCTATTGTAGTTGCTAATTATGGTATTACCATCTTTATTTAGCCATTCTGTTGGTAAATTGAGTTTAACTTTTCTATCAGAAAAATTATTCAAGACAAGGATTTTCTCTTTTGTATCATCTAAGAAGCGCTCATAGGCAAGAACATGTGAATTATCTTTTAATAGGCCATGAATATGGCCTTCATAGACTAATCGCTCATTTTTACGAAGTTTGATTAATTCTTGATAATAATTAAAAATTTGCCCATCATTCAGTTCTTTTCTGACGTTAATTTCTTCCTGATCTGTTGGCATTAACCATGGTTTTATCTTAGAAAAACCGGCGTATTCTGAATTATCCCAATGCATTGGCCCACGAGAATTGTCGCGTGCTTTACTGTGTACGATTTCAAATGCTTTTGGTTCAGGATATTTCTTTAGTAATTCTCGATAGGCATTTTTTGCTTCGACATCAACATATTGATCAATTGAATGATAAGCTGGATCTTTCATACCTAATTCTTCTCCCATGTAGATATAAGGAGTTCCTCGCATGAGATGAATCGTTGTCGCCAGCATCTGTGCAGATTGAATCCGGTATTTTCCAGTATTGCCAAAACGATTGAGTGCCCAAGGTTGGTCGTGATTATTCCAAAAAAGTGCTTGCCAGCCATCTGCTTTATCTAGTTCCTCTTGCCAAGTTAAAAGTAAATCTTTTAACTTTTTAAAATCAAAATGGGTGATACTCCATTTTTCACCATTTAGGTAATCGACCTTTAAATGATGGAAACTAAAGACCATAGATAGCTCATGATTGTCTGGTTTAGTATAGCCGATTGAATTCTTCAAGGTGGTAGATGACATTTCTCCGACTGTTATGCAATCTGGGTCTTGACCAAAAGTGTTCTGATTAAGTTCTTTAATGTAAGTATGAACAACTGGCGTATCAGTATAAAGACTTTTTTCTTGAGCTGGATCTTTTGAATCAACTAACACCCTATCTTTTCCAATTACATTCAAGACATCAAATCTAAAACCAGTTACCCCTTTTTGACGCCAGAAATTAACAATATCAAAACATTCCTGGCGCACATTTGGATTGTGCCAATCAAGATCAGCTTGGCTTGGATCGTATAGGTGAAGATAATATTTACCAGTATCACCGAATTTTTCCCAGGCAGGACCACCAAATTTTGACCGCCAATTATTAGGGAAACCACCATTTTTGCCATCACGGATGTAAAAATAATCTTGATAATACTTGTCGCCAGCTAAAGCCTTTTTGAACCATTCATGTTCAGTTGAGCAATGGTTAAATACCATATCCATCATGATACCGATATTGTGCTTTTTTAATTCGGCAACTAATTTTTCAAAATCAGCCATGGTTCCAAAATGCGGGTCAATTTCACGGTAATTAGCAATATCATAGCCGTTATCTTTTTGCGGAGAAACGTAGAATGGATTAAACCAAATCATATCAATATTTAATTTTGCAAGATAATCGATTTTTTCGATAATGCCAGGAATGTCGCCAACTCCATCGTTGTTGGAATCAAAAAATGATTTTGGGTAAATTTGATAAATTACTTTTTTTCCGAGTTTTGTCATAATTTTTCTCCTAAATCTTTTGTCTACGTGCAAAATCAGTAAATTCAAACTTATCAGGTCTATGATAAGAAATGGTTAGCTGAAGTAAACTGGTGTCGTCTAGATAGACCATACTTCTGACGATTACGACATTACTATTTTGAGCTAAGTTCAGAGTCTTGGCGATGCTTTCATCAGCTTTTTCAACAGTAATAACCTTAGTAGCATAAGAAATCTTCAATGAAAGTTTATTTTCTAAGTAGTCATAGATAGAATCTTGAGCTACTTGATTGCTGATAGAAGGAACCAACTTTTTGATTAAGTAGTCAACATCAACTACAGCTGGCTCACCATCAATTTTTCTTAATCGCTTCAAAAAGATAGCATCTTCAGGAGCAATTCTTTTTCCCATGAAAGTCGAAGGGAAAGACTTTTCACTGTTTTCTAAAAGAATCGTTTCTGCATTCATTCCTAAACTGCGATTTAATTCTTTAAATGAAGTTAGCCCGGAAATCGGGAAGCTATATCTACCTAAATCTAAAACTAAAGAACCTTTTCCTCTAATTTTTTGAATTAAACCAAGCTCTTGCATCATCTTTAAAACTTTACGAATAGTTTCTCTTGAAGTGCCGTATAAATCTGTCAATTGATTTTCGCTTGGTAAAAAGGAGCCAGGTTCGTAAATTTTATACTTAATTTTTTTTGCTAAATCACTTGCAATAATTTCATATTTACTAGTACTCATAAACTCACACCCTTATCATCTTTTCTTTTATTTTATAGCATGTATATACAAGTATCAACAAATATAATCTTTAATTTTAGCCTAGTAAAAAAGATAAACATTTTTATTGACAACTTGTATATACAAGATTAATATTGAAGTAAGAAAAACATGTAAGGGCTTTCGGAGGTCGAAAATGAGTAAAAAAATAAATATTCTGGCTCCAGCTAAAGGCCAAGTGCTGGCATTAAATAAAGTGAATGATGAAGTCTTTTCTTCCGGAATTATGGGAGAAGGTTTTGGATTAGAACCACTTGAAGGTACAATTTATGCTCCAGTTAGTGGAATAATTACCATGGTAGCCGATTCAAAGCATGCGATTGGAATTAAGACTGAAGATGAACTTGAAGTGTTAGTTCATATGGGAATTGATACAGTTGGTCTTAATGGAGAAGGATTTGAGGTTTTTGTTAAGCAAGGAGATAAAGTAGCAGCTGGTCAAAAGATTGCTACTATGTCTTTAGAAACAATTAAATTGCATAATCTTGCCACGACAGTGATGGTTATTGTGACTAATTCGACTGCTAAGCTTGAGGGACTTGACTTAGAAGAAGTAGAAACTAATGAAAAAGCTTCCGTTGCTGCAGCTTATGTAAAAAGTGCTGTCGTAAAAGATGGAAAACTGGATTACGACGCTTTAGCTGATGTAATTATTGAAAATGTTGGTGGAGAAGACAACATTAAGTCCTTAATTCACTGTATTACCAGATTGCGTTTTGGTTTGAAAGATGAACAAAAAGCTAATGACGAAGTTCTGCAAGATACAGACGGAGTGATTGATGTTATTCATGCTTCTGGTCAATATCAGGTGGTTATTGGTAACGAAGTTACAGCGGTTTATGATGCTGTGATGAAGAAGCTGCCTAACTTATCAGATAATGACGAAGCTGAAGAAGAAACTTCAGAAAGTAAAGGCATTAGTGGAGCTTTCAACCAGCTTATTGGCATCATAACTGGTTCAATGAGTCCTGTTGTTGGTGTTATTGCAGCAAGCGGTATTATCAAAGGAATTTTAGCACTGTTGACTTTGCCACAACTTGGAAATCTACTTAATGTTAAAAGTGAAATGTATATCACAATCAGCGCTATGGCTGATGCGGCGTTTTTCTTCTTACCAATTTTAGTTGGCTTTTCTGCTGCTAAGAGATTAGGTGGCAATCCAATCACTGTGGCTGTGATTGGTGGATTCTTAACTTATCCGCAAATGATTGCTTGGGGTAAGGCGTTTAAAGATATTTTCGTAATTGGAAATGTGCACTTCCAATTCTTAAATTACACTTACTCGATTTTCCCAATGATTTTGGCAGCTTGGTTTGCTAAGAAGTTAGAGGATTATCTTAAGAAGATTTTGCCAAGCTTTTTGCAGATGATTTTCATTCCGATGTTTACGATTCTTGTAGTATCAAGCATTACTTTACTTATAACTGGTCCAGTAATTCAGGGATTAGCTAATGGAATTGCTGATTTGATTAATGTCGTAGTTCACTCATCAGGTTGGATTGGTGGATTAATTATTGGTGGATTTTATCAATTACTAGTAATTTTTGGCTTACATTGGGGAGTCGTTCCACTTGTTGCGCAACAAATTGCCGGCTCTGGCGAAAGTGCATTGAATGCTATCATCTCAGTAACTATGGTATCTCAAGGTGCAGCTGTTTTAGCAGCTGCTATTAAGACTAGAAAGAATGACTTAAAGTCTTTAGGTATTGCAGCGGCAATTTCTGCTTTTTGTGGTGTGACTGAACCTGCAATTTATGGGATTAACTTACGTTATAGAAAAGTCTTTGTTTCAGGATTGATTGGTTCTGCTGTTGGTGGTTTTATTACTGGATTGATGCATGGTAGTATGTATGGTTTTACTGGATCATTAATTGGATTTTCGTCATTCTTTAATCCAAAACATGCAACAGATTTAACTAGCTTTTATGCATTTCTATTCTCAAGTATTGCTGCAATTTTAGTTAGCTTTATTCTTACATGGGTTTGGGGTTATAATGATTCCATGGCTCAAGGCAAAAAAGTAGAGAAAAGAAAACTTAATAAGTAATTGAATTAAATTAAAGTGACCACTTCTTTCCATGAGAAGTGGTCTTTTTATACCTTTTTAACCTATGCAAACAAGTTTATCCGTTGTAAAATAGTTGGTGAAACATTGAATTATTAAAGGAGATATTTCATGTCAAAATTAGTTTTAATCCGTCACGGTCAAAGTGAATGGAACCTTTCAAACCAATTCACTGGTTGGGTAGATGTAAACCTTTCAGATAAAGGTGTTGAAGAAGCTAAAAAAGCTGGTCGTTTAATTAAGGAACACGGCTTGAAGTTTGATCAAGCTTACACTTCAGTATTGAAGCGTGCTATCAAGACTTTGCACTTTGCACTTGAAGAAAGTGACCAACTTTGGATTCCTGAAACTAAGACTTGGAGACTTAACGAACGTCACTACGGTGCTCTTCAAGGCTTAAACAAGAAGGCTACTGCTGAAAAGTATGGCGATGAACAAGTTCACATTTGGCGTCGTTCATACGATGTTTTGCCACCAGCAATTGATGATGACAACGAATACAGTCAAGCACATGATCGTCGTTATTCAAACTTAGACCCTAACATCGTTCCAAAGGCAGAAAACTTACACGTATGTTTAGATCGTGTAATGCCATTCTGGGAAGATCACATTGCTCCTGACTTATTAGCAGGTAAGAATGTTATCATCGCAGCTCACGGTAACTCACTTCGTGCTTTAACTAAGTACATTGAACGTATTTCTGATGAAGACATTATGGACGTTGAAATGAAGACTGGTGAACCAGTTGTTTACACTTTCGATGACAAGTTGAACGTAACTGACAAGGTTAAGTTAGACGACTAATTTTTCCATTAAAAAGACTATCCTGTTAAGGATAGTCTTTTTATTTTTTTACAATTTGGTTATGAAAGTTCCTTTTGAGTGATATTTTAAAAATTTTTCGATAAAATAAAAAAGATAAAATTAAAAAATAACAATATAAAGGAAAAAGTATATGCAGAATAATTATCCAGGTAATTCTCGAGTAGCGCTTTATGAAAGTAATAAACGAAAAAGAAATAAAAAAATTCGCTTAATTATTGGAATTATTATGATTTTATTACTTGGGATAGGTTCCTATTTTAGTTATATCTTCTTTAGAACAAAGGGTGCAATTGATAAGACTTATGATCCTAAGACTGCTGTTGCTACGAATAGTTCAACTTTTAATGGAAAAAAGAGTTTTGCTGTCTTATTGATGGGGACAGATACTGGAGCTTTCAACAGAACTGATAAAATGGGAAATACTGATACGATGATTGTAGCGGTAGTAAACCCAACTAAGAAGCGTTATACGCTCATGTCTATTCCACGAGATACAATGGCACAGATGGTTGGTGCCAAATCATTAACTGCTGAAAAAATTAATGCTGCTTATTCAATTGGTGGAGCAAAGATGGCGATGAACACTGTTTCTAAGTTAATAAATGTTCCAATTAAATACTATGCTGTAATAAATATGGGTGGCCTACGTAAAATGGTTAATGGTGTTGGTGGCGTCACAGTTACACCACCTCTGAGTTTTTCATATGGTGGCTACAGTTTTAAAAAAGGTAAAAAGACTAAATTAAATGGGGCACAAGCTTTAGCTTATGCAAGAATGCGTTATGATGATCCAACTGGTGATTATGGACGCCAATTGCGGCAAAGACAGGTTATTATGTCATTGGTTGAAAATGCTTCTTCAATTTCAACTTTGGCTAACTTAGAATCAATTTTAAATTCAGTTTCTGAAAATATAAAAACTAATTTAACATTTAATAATTTAATGGCTATTTTCCAGAATTATAAGAGCAGTACTGCAACTTCAAAGAGTGATTATTTACATGGCTTAAGTGTTACCATTGATGGAGCTTCTTATCAAGTGATGTCAGATAGTGAACTTCAACGAGTATCAGACTATATTCGCAGTGAACTAGGACTTGAAAAAGAAAAAATTAGTAATTTTGAAACTTATGAAAATAAATTAAATGAACAAAATGGTTTTAGTTTTAATAGTACTGAAACTCAAGAATATACCGTATATGATTACGGAAGTTACACTAGTTCAGATACAAATAGTGATAATGATCAAGATGATGATACAGGAGATTATTAACCTTGATACATTTTAGTTCATTTATAATTGGATATATTTTAGGCAATTTTTTGTTTGCTCTAATTGTTGGAAAGTATTTCCTCCATGCGGATCCTACACAAAATGGGTCAGGTAATCCTGGTACAGCTAATATGGGGGCCGTTTTTGGGAAAAAATGGGGTATTTTAACCTTAATAGGGGATGCTGTAAAAAGTATACTTGCTTTAACTATTACTTGGCTTCTATTTAAAAGTCAACTAGCTATGACATATTGTGGCTTGGGCTTAATGTTAGGTCATTGTTATCCAATTACTAATCGTTTTAAAGGCGGTAAAGGGGTAGCAGTTGTAGGAATTACAATATTGGCTGTTAACTTTAAAATAGCTTTGATTATTTTGTTAATTGCACTAGTATTAACCATTGTCATGAAAAATTTGACTATTCCCCCTTTATTTTTCACTTATTGTTTTGGAGTAGTTAATTTGTTATTAGGTAAAGTTGATCGAGGTTTGATTTTTCTTTTAATAGGAATTATTATGACTATTCGCTTTTGGAAAGATATTATTGATTTTGTTCAGGGCAATGGTAAGAAGGTTGATATTTTATTCAGTATCAAGAAAAAGCTTGGAATAAAGATATAAAAAGGTAAGTTAGATATATTTCTAACAGACTATTATTAATATTTAGGAGAATTAAATAATAGTGTCATTTAAAAATTAGGTATTTTCTTGATGTCTGAATTGACTAAAACTTGTTTAACTTATATGATATTGATAACACAAAAAGATAGTAGTCTCTTAATTCAGTGTTCAGAGAACTAGCATTGTGGTGAGAGCTAGGCAGGTTAAGGTGTGACGAAGTACAGTGTACGGGGCGAAATTCCTCGTTAGCAACTATAAAGGCGCGCATAGCGCAAACGTGGGTGGTACCACGGCTATCTAATGATTATTAGTCGTCCCTTGATTTAATCAAGGGGCGTTTTTTATTTGATGGAGGAAATTATGGCAAAGTTTGATATCTTAGAAGATCTTAAATGGCGTGGCGCCATTAACCAACAAACTGATGAAGAAGGTTTAAAGAAGTACTTAGCTGAACATGATGATTTGGCACTTTACTGCGGTACTGACCCCACAGGAGACTCACTTCATATTGGACACTTGATTCCATTTATGATTTTGAAGAGATTCCAACTTGCTGGTTATCATCCAGTAATTATTATCGGTGGAGGTACTGGTTCAATTGGTGACCCATCAGGTAGAAAGACTGAACGTGTCCTTCAAAGCGATGAACAAGTGCATCATAATGAAGTTGCTTTAACTAACCAAATGAAAAAGCTATTTGGTACTGAGAACTTCCAAATCGTTAATAACCGTGACTGGCTTGGTAAGATGAGCTTACTTGAATTTTTACGTGATTACGGTAAATTGTTCCAAATTAATAACATGCTTGCTAAGGATGTAGTTGCTAGCCGTCTTGAAAATGGTATTAGCTTTACTGAATTTACTTACCAAATTTTACAAGGTATCGACTTCTACATCTTAAACCGTGACTATGGTGTACAAATGCAAATTGGTGGTAGTGATCAATGGGGTAACATTACCTCAGGTATCGACTTAATTCACCGTTTAGAAGGTAATGACCGTCCAGCCTTTGGTTTGACTATTCCATTGATGCTTAAGGCTGATGGTACTAAGTTTGGTAAGTCTGCTGGTGGAGCTGTTTGGCTTGATCCTGAAAAGACTAGTCCTTACGAATTTTACCAATTCTGGATAAATCAAGATGACCGTGATGTTGTTAAATACCTCAAGTACTTTACTTTCTTAAGTCATGAAGAAATTGAAGCGTTAGCTGAAAAAGTTAAGACTGAACCTTGGAAACGTGAAGCTCAAAAGACTTTAGCTGCTGAAGTTACTAAGTTTGTTCATGGTGAAGCAGGACTTAAGGAAGCTCAAATGATTACTGATGCTTTATTCTCAGGCAATGTGAAGGATTTGTCAGTTAAGCAAATTGAACAAGCACTTAAGAATGCACCAAGTGCAGAAAGTACCAATGAAAAGCAGAACTTGGTAGAATTTTTAGTAGATACTAAGATTGAATCTTCAAAGCGTCAAGCACGTGAAGATATTCAAAATGGGGCAATTTATGTCAATGGTGACAAGATTCAAGACCTAGAATTTGAAGTTGATCCAAGTGCATCATTTGAAGGTAAATATGTAATTATCCGTAAGGGTAAGAGAAAGTACACTTTAGTTACTATTAAGTAATAAAAAATACCTAGCCATTGGCTAGGTATTATGCCGTTTTAGCTCAGGAGGTAGAGCACCGCCGTGGTAAGGAGGAGGTCGCCAGTTCAAATCTGGCAAACGGCTTATTGTTTTTTCTTGATAAAAATACTTTCTATTAGTAAAAGTAGTGCACCCAATATAGTCAAAAATATCCCTAGTTTTAATCCAGGTATTTCAAAATATAAATTAATTGTATGTTTACCAGATGGTAGGTTAAGGGCTATGAAGGAATTGAGAGTTTTACTAATCGGTGTAGATTTTCCATCAACTATTGCGTGCCAACCATTAGTATAAGGAATAGTAGTAACTAAAGATTGTCCCTTGTGAATTGTAACAGTACCCGAAATCGAATTTCCTTTCCAATTAGTGAGGTTCATTTTATTATTTTGAGCTTTTTTAATAGTTTGCCACAATTCTTTTTTATTAAGTAGATAAAGCGATGGCCGAATTATTGTTAAATTATGAGTAGAAGCTTTAAATGTCATAGTTAAAGTGACTTTTCCAGAAGCTGGTACAAAAATTCCAATAGGTTGTGTGCTAAATGGCATGGATCTAAAGCTTTTTCCGTTAATGGTTAATTTACTTGCTCTAGAATCTCCATCTTCGGCGGTCATGATTTGTTTGTCTAAAATTATGTATGCACTTGTATTAGGTGTTGCAATATAGTTAAAAGTTAATGTTGTAGACTTAGAAGTATCTATTTGCTTAAAACTTATATTTTGTTGATTACTTGAAATTTTAGCATTTTGATAGCTTATTCTTCCTTGAATTGCTTTACTAAAGTAATTGTTATTAGAGTTTGTTAGTTTATTTAATATTTTACTTTGATTTTCTAATGGATTATTAGAAATAGGAATAAAGTTATTATAACTGTACCCTGCAAATGCTAATGGAAAAGTTTCTGATTTATAAGCTATATTATGTGAATCTTTATACCAAATAGGGTTCTGGCTTAAGTCCTCTCTTAATCCATAGTTACGAAATTTAGGAATTGTATCGTTAGGCCGATTTGTTTGAATATTTGTTTTTATACCAAATAGAGCATCAGTCAATTGAGTTCCAGTTAAATAAAAATAGAAGTATCCTAGTCCTTGTAATCCCAAATCATCATAAAGATTGCTAATTTTAATATCATTATTTGAAGAAAAGACAGTTGCTCCTCGATAATTAAATGTATAGCTTTCGCCCCTATTTTGATTAATTAAAAAGTTCTTTTCTAATCGACTATTTTTAGCAGTAGCTGGTAATTTATTAATTAGATTTTGAGTTTCAACAGTATAGTTTTCATAACTAGATGGGATAACAGAATGCCAACTAAAAATTGCGTTTAAACTTATTTCTAAAATTGTAATAATTAGTAACCATATACTATTGATTTTCTTCTTAGTGTAAAACCAATAAGTGACAGTAGCAATTAATATCCAACATACTGAAGAAATAATCCAAGCTAAATTTATAGAATTTTTATGTCTTATATAAGCTGAAATAATAAATAATATTCCTAAGATAATAGTGGTGAGTTCAACTTGTCTTTTTGTTAACTGTTGTTTTGCCAACTGATAGCATGCAACCAAAATAAATAAAAAATTAAGTATAAATGCAAATCTAAAAGGATAAGATTGAGGTGGCTGACCAGCATGCCATAAAACATAAAGTTTATTAGATAATAATCCTGAACAAGTAAATAAAAGCAAGGCTAAAGTAGCAAGTTTTTCTCTTATTTGTATATGAATATTGAAAAAATATGCAATTGTTAATAGCAAAACTAAACTACCAGTATAAATAAGAGGAAGTTGAGTGTTGCTTGCTCCAAAAAGCATATTTGATGGAAGATTAAAAAGCAATTTAGGAATACTGTAATTAGTAATAGCATAGTGAGTACTTAATTTTGTTTCTTTCAAATTAAGTAGTGTAGGTAGTTCAATAAAAAGAGTCAATAATACTCCACTTATTGAATAAAGTACAAAGTAAGCTAAATTCTTTAAAAATCTTTTCCAGGTTTTAAACTTTAAAAAGGAAATATAAATGAAATAAGCTATTAGAAACAATCCAATCATGTAGCTAGTGTAGTAATTAGCCAATATAGTAATAGCTAAAATGATAGAATAGATAGGTTTCTGTCTACCAACTGCAAATTTATGGGTTAATAATATTAGCAAAGGAAGAAATATAATAGCATCTAGCCACATTAAATTTCCCATGTAAAAAATTGTATAGCTCGAAAGTGCATAGCTAATTGAAACTGTGATAGCCAAAGTAGATGTTAGCTTAGTTAATTTTTGAATAGCATAGCAAAAACTACCAGCTGCTAGCATCACTTTAATCCAAATAATTGTATATAAAGCTATGGTTATTTTAGAAGCGGGGAATAATAAAACAATAAAGTTCAGAGGACTTAATAGATAGTAAGCCCAATTACCTATCATGCTTCCACCTAATCCATTGGAAAAGCTATAAGCAAAATCTGAATGATTACCTAAAATCACATGTCTAAAATATTGAAAAAAAGATGTGTATTGGGTCATTAAGTCACCAGAAGTGATAACTCCCCCTGCGTAGACATTTTCATGTCTGAAAAAGGTTATTGTCAAAAAAATAATTGCTGTAATTATACCAGCTAATAACCAAGGATATTTTTTTAGTTTCATATTCACTCTCCAAAATAAATAATATATCACCTGATTAATTTTACTCTATATTCTCTTTTATTTACATAAGCGATATAGATAAGTGATTATGCAGCATTATATAAAAAGCAAAATTTGTGAATATATTACCTATTGATTTATTTCGATTTATTCATTTGAAGGTAAATATGTAATTATCCGTAAGGGTAAGAGAAAATAAACTTTAGTTACTATTAAGTAATAAAAAATACCTAGCATTTGGCTAGGTATTATGCCGTTTTAGCTCAGGAGGTAGAGCACCGCCGTGGTAAGGAGGAGGTCGCCAGTTCAAATCTGGCAAACGGCTTATTGTTACTCTTTTTTATTTCATAATGATAAAATTATCTTAAATAAAAGTGAAAGAAGAGATGAGATGCATAAACTTACAATGGCAGAAATTGCCAAATTTCAAAAAGATTATCATGAAAAGGCCCAAAATAATGTTGCTAAATTAGCTGTTGTAAATAATGGTTTGCTCAACGCTAGTTATAACCATGAAGGTGCAAATAAGCTTAATCGTACTTTTTCAATTGAAGTTCCAACTGATAATGTAACCAATCAAAAACAATCTGGACGCTGTTGGTTGTTCGCTGCTTTGAACACTTTGCGCCATAAATTTGCTCAAACTAATAAGGCGAAGAACTTTACCTTGTCACAAAGTTATTTGTTTTTCTGGGATCGAATTGAGCGTGCCAATATCTTTTTTGAAAATATTATTGAAACTGCAACTCAGCCACTTGATGATCGAGTAGTTCAATCTTATATGGCAGCACCGGATACTGATGGCGGTCAATGGGCAATGGCGGTTTCACTTATTAGAAAATATGGTTTAGTACCTAGTTATGCTCAAGCAGAAAGCTTTACAGCTAATAACACTTCAGCTTTTAATCAAGCTTTGAATATGAAATTACGTCAAGATGCCTTAATTTTACGGAACTTGGTAAAAAATAATAAATTAGATGAGGCTGAAGAAAAACGTCAAGAATTCTTGAGTGCAGTTTATCAAATGGCAGTTATTGCTTTTGGTGAACCAGTGCAAAAGTTTGACTTAGAGTTTCGTGATGATGAAGGTAAGTATCATATGGATGCTAACCTAAGCCCATTGGATTTCTTCCATAACTATTTTGAAGATGACTTAGATGATTATGTAGTTTTATTTAATGCCCCTGATCATGAATTCGATAAGCTATACAGCTTGCCATTTGAAGATAATGTTGTAGGTGGCAGTCCTGTTAAGTTCTTAAATACTAAAATTGATAACTTAAAAGCAGCAGCTATTGCTCAACTTAAAGCTGGAGAGACTATTTGGTTTGGTTGCGATGTTGGCAAAGCAAGTGATCGTCAAAATGGTATTTTGAGTAGAGATTTATACTTAACTGACTTAGTTTTGGGTATTAAAACTAATCTTTCTAAAAAAGAACGGTTATTAACTAGGGCTTCTGGTTCAACTCACGCTATGACTTTAGTTGGTGTGGATTTAGTTAATGACAACCCAAGACAATGGAAGGTTGAAAACTCTTGGGGTGAAAAAGCAGGTAAAAATGGCTACCTTGTCATGGATGATGCTTGGTTTGATGAATACTTATTTAAGGTAGTCGTTAAAAAACAATATCTTCCAGAAAAATTAGTTAAGATTTGGGAAGGTCCAGCAACTGCCGTTAAACCTTGGGATTCAATGGCATAAGTTAAATTTGATATATTAAACTAGTTCTAAATGAACTAGTTTTTTTAGTTAATACAGATTTTCAGATATTGTTACTTAAGACTTTTAAAATATTTATAGCTTTTTATAATTAAAAATGTAAGCGGTTTAAGGAGGCCGATAAATATGAAAAAGAAAGCTATTATGATTGGAGCAGGTCTTGCTAATATGGCAGCCGCAGTCTATTTAATTCAAGAAGGTAAATGGTCTGGAAGTAATATCACTTTTTATGCATTAGATAAACATGGGTCAAATGATGGTAGTGCAGCAAATGAAGCTAGTGAAGAATATTGGAATCAAAATCATCCAATGGAAAACACTAAAGGGTTTATTGCCCGGGGCGGTAGAATGCTTAACTACCGTACTTATGTTGATTTAATGGATTTGTTGTCAAGAATTCCTTCTGTGACAGAATCAGGTATGAGTGCAGAAGAAGATACACGGGACTTTGATAGTAAGCACAGAACTTATGATAAAGCTCGCTTACTTGAAGGTGGCATCGGTATTGTTGATGGCCATAAACTGGGTCTGAATAACATGGATAGAATCCTCTTAAGTCGTCTAGTTATGATGCCAGATAATCAAGAAGAAAAACTTGATAATGTCACAATTGCAGAATACTTTAAGGATGATCCTCATATGTTCCAAACGAACTTCTGGTACATGTGGGAAACTACTTTTGCCTTTAGAGTTCAATCATCTGCGCAAGAATTACGCCGTTATATGCATCAGATGATTTACGAATTTACTCAAATTGAGCACTTAGTTGGTGTTAACCGGACACGTTATAACCAATATGAAAGTATTATGCTTCCATTAATTAAGTATTTGCAAAAACAAGGTTGTAAATTTGTAATGAATCGGAGAGTTACAGACTTTGAATTTAAAGACACTCCAATGCAAGATGAAATTACAGTAACAGCACTTAAGATGGAAAATACCGAGATTGGTAAGGAGGAAAAAGTTGAGGTTGATAATCAAACTGCGGTCTTCTTTACGAACGGATCAATTACTGATTCAGCAACTTTAGGTGATTTTAACACTCCAGCACCTGAAAATATGGATTATGGTGCAGCATCTTCATTATGGAAGAAGGCTTGTGAGCACTTCTACAATTTAGGTAGTCCAGATAAGTTCTTTAATGATCGTAATGATTCAGAATGGGTAAGTTTTACTTTAACCACTAAAGATCATACTTTGTTAAATGAAATTACTAGAATTACCACACAAGTTCCAGGAAATGCTCTTAACTCATTCATTTCAACTAGTCCAATTACGCCTCTAGGACAAAAAGATGTAAATATGTCAATTGTAGTTCACCATCAACCTCACTTCACTACGCAAAAGCATAATGAAACGGTCATTTGGGGTTACTTCTTATATCCAAGACGCAAGGGTGAATTTATTGACAAGCAATATATCAAGATGACTGGTAAGGAAATGTTACAAGAGTTGATAGGACAACTTTCTAAGGTTGATCCAGGACCACACAATATTAAGGATCTAGAAGATAAAATCTTAGCTAGCGTAATTAACTGTATCCCATGTTATATGCCATATGCTTCAGCCTTGTTTAACAACCGTGCTAAGAGTGATCGTCCAGAAATCATTCCTAAACATTCAACTAACTTGGCCTTTACGGGTGAATTTGTTGAACAACCTTACCAAATGATCTTTACTGAAGAAAGTGCTGTTCGTTCTGGTGAAGTGGCAGCTTTTCACTTTGCAGGTGTGCCAATGAGTAAATTGGTTTCAACTCCAAGATATGATAAAGATCCAAAGACCTTGATGAAGGCAACTAAGAGAATGTTTAGTTAAAGAAAAAATGGTTCAGAAAATTCTGAACCATTTTTATTATGCTAATGAATCCCAAGCAGGAAGCTGTTGAGCAGGACCTTCAGCTAATTTTTGTTGTTCGCTAGTCAAATACTTTTTGTGGACAACTACTTCATAAACATATTCTTCAAACCAATCTTGACTCATAACGTAGTAGCCCTTCTTTGCAACTTTTTCGCCCCATGAATTTTCAACTTTCCATTGACGAACATCACCGTTATCTTCATCAACACCAACTAAAGTCATAGCGTGAGAAACTTCACCCATACCAGTTTCAAGCCGTTCTTTCTTAGTCATAGTCAGGTCAACGCCAAACAAGTCATCTAACTTGTATAAGTCAGTTGCTAAAAAGCCAGTCTTGTTTTCTTTTTGCTTACCAACATCATTACCAAACCAAACTGCTTCACCATCTTTTAATTGGGCAATTGCAGCACTAGTTAGAAATTCCATTGGAACGTTCAAAAGCTTAATAGGGTACTTGCCTTGAACATTGTCTTCAGATGGTAATGCAAAAAGCTTATTGTATTCATGATCAGGTGCGTTGGTTAAAACAACATAATCACTCAAATCAACATCTTTGAAGTACTTGTTATAAAATTCGACAGGAGTTAAGTTCTTTTCTAAGTGATACTTCTTATCATCATCACGATATTCTAAGTCAAATTTCTTAGGTGGTTCACCAACAGCGATTGCAGTCATGCGGTAAACTTCGCTTAAAAACTTTTTGCGAGCCTTTTGTGCAGCTTCTAAGTCACCAGCTTGCACCAATTTTCTAAGAACTAAAGCATCTTTCTTTTCTTTTTGTGCCAACGCTTCAGCTAATGCGGCAGTGTTGTTAGTGTTGGCAGTTTCAGGCATAGCATAAGTAGGAACAACGCCATATTTTTCAACTAATGAAATTGCCATGTGCCATTGACCACCATCATGACCAGCGAAGTCAAAGTAAGCTTTAACTTCACGGTCATCCAATGGCTTGTCCGCATTTTCTAAAACATAATTATAGAAGTTATTAGCACGTTCTACTTTATCCCAGAAAAAGTTATAAGCTTGTGAAAAAGTGAAATTCTTAGCCTTGTATTCTTTGCCAAAATGATGACGTAAGACGTTTAAAGTGGCAAATAACCAGCAACGACCAGATTGAAGTTGATTAGTTACATTATCAGTATCTAATTCAGTTGAAAATACGTGAGTTAAACGATGTGATACAGCATCGTTATATGATGCTTCTAATACACCGCTTCTTTTGGCAGCTCGAGCTACAACTTGGCTAGTAGGATCAGCATTAAATTCACGACTAAAATCTTCTAATTCTTGTAAAGTTAATTCATTAGCCATAATTAAATCTCCTTTAATTCTATTATAATAATTACTAATATAACTCAAAAACTTTCTTAATTGCTAGTCTTATGCTTAAAAAAATTAATTTTATATGTCAAATTGTCTTATAATAGAAGTTAGAAAAAGGGGTAGTATTTATGTATAAAAAAATAATTACTTCAGTAGCTTTAATATTGGTTTTGGCAGGAGCGGTAGCAGGGTGTTCACAAAAGAAATCGACGACTTCTTCTACTAAGCAAAGTCAAATTGTAGAAAAACATCATAAAAAGGCGAAGAAATCTAAAAAGCGTAAGTCAACACGTATAGATGAAACTGAGAATCAAAATAGTTCAACCGAAACTAGCAGTCAAAGTAATGCAAATGAAACTGCTTCTTCGAATGCTAATGGGCAAAATACTGGTAGTCTAAATAATTCAAACAATTCAAATTCAACGAATACTCAAGGTGCAACGAATAACAGTCAAACAAATACTGGTAGAGCTAATAACTCAAACAGTACTGAATCAATTGCTAATGCTGCGGTAAATGATTGGCTTAAACGTGGAGGTTACCCAGCTAGTTTTACTGATAAAGATTTAGTAGCATATATTTCTTCTTCATCAAGTGAAACCCAGATTTCTGTAGCTGAAAAAGCTAGTGGCCATATTGTGGCTAATTATGTAGCAAAAGCAAATGGACTATACTACTATGATATTGTTAACAATACACTGATTAAGGTAAATTAATGGTTTATTTTCAAAAAATGACGCCTCAAGGTTATAAATTGATTGAGGAAGAAATCAAGAATTTAAAGAAAAGTCGCCCAATAAAAATTAAAGCACTTCAAGAAGCGAGAAGTTTGGGAGATTTATCTGAAAATAGTGAATACACAGAAGCTAAAAAAGAGTTACGTCATCTGGAAAGTAGACTTCGCTATTTAGATAAGCAATTAAAATATGCTGAAATTATAACCCCGAATGACGATAAAAAAGTTGATTTAGGTAAGAAAGTTAAACTGCGTTTTGAAGATGATGAGACAAGTGATACCTATGAAATTGTGGGAAGATTGGAAGCGGATTTAGAAGCGGGTAAAATTTCATTTGATTCTCCATTAGGTGTTGCTATCATGAAAAAAGAAGCAGGTAGTTGCGTCACTGTTGAAGCTCCTGCTGGTTCATATGAAGTTACAATTGAAGAGGTTTTGTGAGATCAAGTTTTTAACTTGATCTTTTTTTATAAAAAGATTGCATTTTTTATGGAACCTGTGTAGATTATAATTACGAACTTATGTTTGCAAAAGGAAGAAGAGCGAATGTATGATTATAGGTATGAACCTCATAGATTAATATTTATGATTGATAATAAGTCATTTTATGCTAGTTGCGAGTGTTTGAGATTAGGCTTAAATCCGATGACGACAGCTTTAGCAGTTCTTTCTCATCAACCAGATAGTGATGAACAATCCAGCTTAATCATGGCCGCATCTCCTTTAGCTAAGAAAAAATATGGCTTAACAAATGTTATGAGAGCGAGAGATCTACCGCCAAAATCTCAAAGAGAAGATTTGCTTTTAGTGGAACCACATATGAATTTGTATATCGAAAAAAGTATGGAAGTATTAGATATTTTTCGAAAATATGCAGCTGAAGAAGATATACATACTTATTCTATTGATGAAAGTATGATTGATATGACTGAATCATGGCATTTGTTTGGCACAGATCCATATTTAGTTGGCAGAAAAATTCAAAAAGAAATTAAGGAAAAACTAGGATTATATACTACATGTGGTATAGGAGAAAACCCATTACTTGCTAAACTTGCTATGGATATTGATGCAAAAAAGAGATGGTCAATGATTGCGTTTTGGCATTATATTGATGTCCCTGATACAATTTGGCAAATAAAAAACTTAGAAGATGTTTGGGGTATTAATAAATCAACAGCTCAGCGATTAAAAAAATTAGGGATTAATGATATGAATGAATTAGCTCATTGTAATCCTGAAAAGTTAAAATCTGAATTTGGAATAATTGGTGAGCAACTTTTTGCAATAAGTTGGGGTGTTGATCGGAGTATTATCAGGTATAAATATAAGCCTAAGCGAAAAAGTTTTGGAAATTCGCAAATCTTAATGAGGGACTATTTGGGCCAACGAGAAATTGAGATTGTAATTAGAGAAATAGCAGAACAAGTGGCAGCTAGAATTAGAAAACATAAATTGCTTACTAGTTGTATTTCTTTACATATAGGATTTTCAAAACTGAAAAATAACAAGAGAAATGGTATTAATGCAAGCAAAAAAATCACAGCGACAAATGATAACATTGCTTTAACTACGGAATTAAGAAGTTTATTTCGAAAATATTGGAATGGCGAAGCAGTCAGAACTATTAGTATTAGTTATTCGGATTTATTGCCAGATATAGAGCAACAGCTTGATTTGTTTTCAGATCCAGCTAAGCAAATAAAGCGTAAAAATTTTGATTATGTTATTGATTCTCTCAGAGAAAAGTATGGTCCAACTAGTTTAGTTAAAGCATCTAGTCTTTTGCCGGGAGCAACTGCAATTAGACGAGCAAATTTGGTTGGTGGACATAATGGTGGGAAGATTTATGACTAGTGATAAGCAGATATATGATTTCTTTAAAAACTATCAAGATCGAGGAATGAAGAAATGGACTGGCTTTTTCTTGAGTGCTCATACTGCCAAAATATCTCAAAGTAAAAAATGTGAAAATAATAGATTGAAAAAAGCTTTAGATTTAGAAAAGATAAAGAAAGTATTGTTAGAAGCAACCACTCAGGGAAAAATAGTTCAGATACAATTAAAAGCAGTGGACCTAGATGGAGCCCCTTTTCCTGAAATTAAAGGAATTATTGAAGGCTGGATTGATAATCAAGTAGTTATTAATCGACAGATAATTAATATATCAGAAATAAATTGTCTTGAGATTGTTAAAGAACTGTAATTAGATATTAGAGCCATGTAGACCAATTTTTGTTATAATTTAACAAGATATGGTTTAGGATAGGAGTGTGGCACTTGAATTCGCCAAAATCTGTACAAGGAAATCTAATTAGATATGCGGTCTTTATTGTAGGGTACTTAATGGTTATAGGAGCCAAAGAGTTATGTGCTAATAGCTCAAAGTTGCATATTTGGGATTTAATTCTATTTGCTGTTGTAACTGTTATGACCTTTTTATTATATGTATATCGTTTTAAGAGAGAACAAAGATATTTTGAAAAAGTAAATAAAGTAAGTTTATTAGATAATATCAAAGTGACTCTTTGGTTATCGTTTTTAATTTTCTTTTTACGTGGATTAGTATCTTATTTACAAGTAAATCAATATATAAACTCCTATACCTTTCAATTAACTTATGCTAAACATGAATCAGTATCAATGTTTTGGTTCTTAATTTTTGCACAAGGCTTAGTATTACCTTTTTTACAAGTGTTTTTAGCTGAAGGATTTTTATTTAATTATTTATTTAGAGATAATGTGGGGTCAGTAGCAATTTTTGGTATAGTATTTTCAGGCCTGATATTTAGCTTAGTTAACTTTCAGTTGAACGTACCTGTATTTTTGTTTGATATGGTTTTCGGCTTGATCTTTGCTTGGGCATATTTATATAGTCAAAATATTGTTATGCCACTTTACTTAGCGATTTTGAATGGCTTGTTGATGGTAATGCTAGTATAAAAATAAAAAGGAATTCCAATTGGAATTCCTTTTTTGTTGAGCGGATAGCGTGAATCGAACCCGCATCCCCAGCTTGGGAAGCTGGTGTTTTACCATTAAACTATACCCGCAAGTACATGATAAGTTTATCATGAATATTTCCTTTGTCCAAGAGAAAATTGCGAGATATGTTAAAATAAAGGTAATAATTTTGAAGTTTAGAAAATTTGAATTTAAGGAGATAACTATGGCTAAAGAAGTACTTTTGACGGGAGATCGTCCTACTGGACGTTTACATATTGGACACTATATTGGGTCATTAAAAAATCGGGTAATTTTACAAAATGAAGGTAAATACGACCCATATATCATGATTGCTGATACTCAAGCTTTAACGGATAATGCACGTAATCCTGAAAAGATTCGTAACAGCTTAATTGAAGTTGCACTTGATTATTTAGCGGTAGGAATTGATCCTGAAAAATCAACAATTTTTGTCCAATCACAAATTCCAGCTTTATTTGAATTAACAGCTTACTACTTAGACTTAGTTACAGTCGCAAGACTCGAAAGAAATCCAACTGTTAAGACTGAAATTAAGCAAAAGAACTTTAATGAAAGTATTCCAGCTGGCTTTTTGACTTATCCAGTATCACAAGCAGCAGATATTACTGCTTTCAAGGCAACTTTAATTCCTGTTGGGGATGACCAAGAACCAATGATGGAACAAACAAGAGAAATTGTTAGAACCTTTAACCGCTTGTACAATACAGATATTTTGAAAGAACCTAAGGGTTACTTCCCACCAAAGGGACAAGGTAGATTACCAGGACTTGATGGTAATGCCAAGATGAGTAAATCATTAGGCAATGCAATTTATTTAGCTGATGATGCTAAGACTTTAACCAAAAAAGTAATGTCAATGTATACTGACCCTAACCATATCCACGTAGAAGATCCAGGCCAAGTTGAAGGAAATACGGTCTTTACTTACCTTGATGTTTTTGCTAAAGATCAAGATAAAGTTGTGGACTTAAAGGCGCAATACCAAAAAGGTGGTTTAGGTGATGTGAAGATCAAGCGTTACTTAAACGAAGTTTTGGAAGAAGAACTTGCACCAATTAGAGAACGTAGAGAAAAGTTTGCCCAAGATAAAGATGCTGTTTATGAAATGCTTTTAGAAGGATCAAAAAAAGCTAACGAAGTTGCTAATGAAACTTTGCAAGAGGTTCGTGATGCAATTGGATTTAACTACTTCAAAGGACAAAGATAATGGCTAATCATCGTATTCCTTGGGAACAATATTTTATGATGCAAGCGCTAGTTATTAGTCAACGCTCGACTTGTAATCGCGCTCTAGTTGGTAGTGTGTTAGTTAAAGATAAAAGAATTATTGGCACAGGATATAACGGCTCTGTAACGGGTCAAGCACATTGTGATGATGTTGGGCATCAAATGGTCGATGGACATTGCGTTCGCACGATTCACTCAGAGATGAATACTCTGATTCAATGTGCCAAAAATGGCGTTTCAACTTTAAATACTGAAATATATGTAACTCATTTTCCTTGTTATAATTGTACAAAAGCCTTGATTCAAGCTGGTATCAAAAGAGTAAATTACTTTTTTGATTACCGTGATAACCCATTAGCAGTAGATTTGTTAAAGAAAACTGGTGTTGAAGTTAATCAAATTAAGTTAGATTCTAGTTATGTCCAGAATCTAGTTGAGGAAATTGGTCAAAATGAAGTCTAAATGTTTGATTTTCTTTTTATTGTTATTTTTTCCAATAGTAACAGCTTTTAGTTCCAATGATTTAACAACTGAGCAATTAATTCAAAGACAAAATCAGTTTTATGAGCAAAAAAATATTGAAGTTAAAATTAAAGTTGTTAATACTAGGCCTGCAAAAGTAGCGCCAAAAGAGATTTATCTTTTGGTTAAATGTAGTAATAAAAGAAATAATATACAATTGTACGTTGGTAAAAGCTGGCAAAAGATTATTACTTCAAATAAAAAATCAGCCTTATTAACCAGTCAAGCAGAATTATTAAAGTCCACTAATAAAAATCAGTTTAGCCAAGGAGTCAAGCGATTATTGCGTGCAGTTTTTACCTTAATTGACCAAAGTCAAGGTATTACGAGTAAATATGACTTAGCTCAATTTGAATTAGACAAAATGTTAAAGCCAAGAAGTTTATCCTTACCAGTAGCAATTATGTTTGGATTAATATTTATGTCTGGTACATACCTTTACCGAAAATTTATATTTAAGAGATAATTCTTGACGCCTTCGAAATTATGAGTTTATACTCAATTTGTAAATTTAATACAGCAAATAAACTGTTAGGTGAGACTCCTACGTGAACACACGCTATCGCCCAGGAACATCCAGAGATGCCAACGGGTTAAACAGGTATTGTCGAGTTAAGGCACTATCCAGATAGCTAGCATGTGCTTACGTCACGTAGTGTTAAAACTGAACGATTGGTTATAACGCAGCCTTTTAAAGAGCCTTCCTTTTGGTGGGCTCTTTTTGTTTGTTTGCTCAAAAAAGAGGAGGGGTTTTCGATGATTAAAATCAAAAAGAAAACTAGCAGTAATGCAACTAATCGCAAGTTTTTGCAAGAAGTTGCGATGGAAGAATTAACCACCACTTTTGAGCGATATGATAGTTCTGGTAAAGGGCTAAGTACATCCCAAGCTGAACAAATGCGTGAAAAATATGGTAGAAATGAAATTGCTAAAAATGAGCATAATACTAAAGCCCATTTTTTATTTGAGGCCTTTATGACGCCATTTACGGTAGTGTTACTCATTTTGGCTACTTTATCTTTATTTACTAACTATATCCTTGTTCCAGCTAGTGATAAGGACTTAAGTACAGTAATTATTATGATTACTATGGTATTGATATCGGGATTAACTAGTTTTATTCAAAATGTAAAAACTAATGATGCTGTTCAATCTTTGCTTAAAATGGTTTCTGTTACGACTAATATTCGCCGAGATGGTAAAGACCAAGAACTAGCAACAAGTGAAGTTGTACCAGGAGATATTGTTAATTTAGCAGCTGGGGATATGGTTCCAGCCGATATGAAATTAATCAAGAGTAAGGACTTGTTTTGTTCTTCTAGTTCACTAAATGGTGAATCCAATCCTGTTGAAAAGATTGCAGGGCAAAAGCCTGATAAGAATCAGTTAAATGAATATATTGATTATCCAAATGTAGTTTATGAAGGAACAACAATTGTTTCTGGTTCAGGAACAGGGATTGTATTTGCGACGGGAAGTCAAACTGTTTTTGGAAAGTTAGCTCGGCAAATTTCTCAGACTAAAATTAAACAAACTAGTTTTGATACAGGGATTAAAGATATTTCTAAACTATTAATTACAATGACTGCTGTTATTGCACCGTTAGTTTTTTTGATTAATGGTTTAACTAAAGGGAATTGGTTAGATGCCTTAATTTTTGCTATAGCAACCGCAGTAGGTTTAACGCCAGAAATGTTACCGGTTATTGTTACTAGTAACTTAGTTAAGGGATCAGTAGAAATGTCTAAGCATGGCACAATTGTCAAAAAGATGAATTCAATTCAAAATTTTGGATCAGCTGATATTTTGTGTACTGATAAGACTGGAACTTTAACGCAAGATAAGGTTGTTTTAGAACGGCACTATGACTTAAATATGGTTGAAAAACCAAAAGTTTTAGAATTGTCTTATTTGAACAGCTTTTATCAAACGGGGATGAAAGATTTAATTGATAAGGCTGTTATTGATGCAGCTGAAAATGAACTTGATACTAAGAAAATTAAGCAAGATTATGAAAAAATCGATGAAATTCCTTTTGATTTCAAGCGGCGGCGGATGAGTGTTGTTGTCCAAAATAAGGCTGGCGAACATTTACTTGTAACTAAAGGTGCCGCTGAGGAAATGCTTGAGGCAAGTGATTTCGTTGAATTTAATGGTCAAAGACTTCCACTAACTAAAGAACAAGAAGAAAAAGTTTTATCTAATATTAATGATATGAATAATGATGGTCTTCGTGTCATTTTGCTTGGATATAAGAAAAATCCAGCACCAGTTGGTGAGTTTTCCGTAAAAGATGAGTCAGAATTAACAATTGTGGGCTTTTTAGCTTTTCTTGATCCACCAAAAGAAACTGCTAAAGAGGCTTTGCACCATCTTAAAGAAGACGGTATTACTGTTAAAATTTTAACAGGAGACAATGCAGCCGTAACTAGAGCGGTAGGAAAGCAAGTCGGATTAGATGTTTCTAAAATATATTCTGGTAATGATTTAGAAGGAAAAACAGATGCTGAATTAAGTAAGATGATTGAAGAAAGTGATATTTTTGTAAAATTATCACCAGAACTAAAAACTAGAATTATTGAAATTTTGAAAAAAGATGGCCATACAGTTGGTTATATGGGAGATGGAATTAATGATGCTCCAGCTATGAAAGCAGCAGATGTTTCTATTTCTGTTGATACTGCAGTTGATATTGCCAAAGAAAGTGCCGATATCATCTTACTTCATAAAGATTTGAGAATTTTGGAAAATGGAGTAAGAATTGGACGAAAAATTTTTGGAAATACGATGAAATATATCAAGATAACTCTTTCATCTAATTTTGGAAATATTTTATCAATTTTAGTTGCTTCAAGCTTCTTACCATTTTTGCCAATGTTACCCTTGCAGCTATTAATTTTGGATTTACTATATGGTACTAGTTGTTTGGCAATTCCTTTTGATAGTATGGATGCAGAATATCTTTCACAACCAAGAACTTGGTCAACTAAGAAATTACCTAAGTTTATGTTTTATTTTGGCCCCACATCATCAGTCTTCGATATTATCACTTTCGCCTTACTTTACTTTGTGATTTGTCCTAGCGTTGCAGGTGGCGGTTTTACAAGTTTAAGTTTGGCAGGAAAGGCTATTTTCATAGCAGTATTCCACACAGGCTGGTTCATTGAATCGCTTTGGACTCAAGAAATGGTAATTCATGCTTTAAGAGATAGAAAATTACCATTAATTAAGCAACATGCTACAGCCCCAGTAATGCTTGCAACTTTTGGTGCAGCGGTAATAGGTAGTTACTTACCATATTCACGTGTTGCTACAAGTTTGAAATTCGGCTCAATGCCAGGGACTTTTATTGAAATAGTAGTTGGTTTATTAATACTTTATATTTTATTAACAAGTTTAGTTAAGAGACTTTATCTCAGAAAAGAAAAATTTTTGATTTAAATTTGATACAATAGAAGGGATTCTCATAGGGAAATCCCTTTTTTCATGGTGTATGATTAAATTAGTAAAAATGTGAAGGAGACAAATTATGGCTGACAAAAAGACTTTTTATATTACAACTCCAATTTATTATCCATCAGGCCGATTAACTATCGGTAATGCTTATACAACAATTGCAGCTGATAGTATGGCTCGTTATAAGCGTAGCCAAGGTTATGACACTTTCTTTTTAACTGGAACTGATGAACACGGCTTAAAGATTGAACAAAAGGCTGAAAAAGCTGGTATTAAGCCACAAGAATATGTTGATAACATGGCTAAGCAATATAAAGAACTTTGGAAAAAGCTTGATATTTCTTATGATAAGTTCATTCGTACGACAGATGCTGACCACGTTAAGAGTGTACAAAAGATTTTTGAAAAACTTTTAAAGCAAGGCGACATCTACTTAGGCGAATATACTGGTTGGTACAGTGTTGAAGATGAAGAATATTTTACTGAATCACAATTAAAAGAAGTATTTAAAGATGATAACGGTAAAGTTATCGGTGGTATTGCTCCATCTGGTCACAAGGTGCAACTAGTTAAAGAGCCATCATACTTCTTCAGAATGAGTAAGTATGCTGATCGTTTACTTAAGTACTACAAGGAAAATCCAGACTTCATCTTGCCACATTCACGTGAAAAGGAAATGGTTAATAACTTTATTAAGCCTGGTCTTGAAGACTTATCTGTAACTAGAACTACTATTGACTGGGGTATTCCAGTACCAAGTGATCCAAAGCACGTGGTTTATGTTTGGATTGATGCCTTATCAAACTATATTACTGCTTTAGGTTATGGCTCAGATGATGACAGCTTATTTAAGAAGTTCTGGCCAGCTGATGTTCATTTAGTTGGTAAAGAAATTGTTCGTTTCCACACAATTTACTGGCCAATTATGTTGATGGCCCTTGATTTACCACTTCCTAAGCAAATTTTTGGTCACGGTTGGGTCTTAATTTACAAGGATAAGATGAGTAAGTCTAAGGGGAATGCTGTTTATCCAGAATCAATTGTTGATCGATTTGGTCTAGATGCATTACGTTACTACTTAATGAGAGCTATTCCATTTGGTAGTGATGGTAGTTTTTCACCTGAAGACTTTGTTGAAAGAGTTAACTTTGACTTAGCTAATGACTTGGGTAACCTTCTTAACAGAACTGTTTCTATGATTAACCAATACCAAGCAGGACTTGTAACTAAGCCAGCTAGTCAAGATGACTTAGGTAGTGATTTAGCTAAAGCAGCTAATGAAACAGTAGTTGAATACCAAAAGCAAATGGATGCACTCCACTTCTCACAGGCTTTAGATGCAATTTGGAAATTCGTTGGTCGTGCTAACAAGTATATCGATGAAACTACTCCTTGGGTTTTAAACAAGGAAGGTAAGACTGAAGAATTAGCTCGAGTAATGGCTAACTTAGCTGAAAGCTTACGTTTAATTGCAATTATGATTAGCCCTATTATGACTGAAAGTCCAGCTAAGATTTTTACCCAATTAGGTTTGAACTTTGAAGATGAAACACAAAAAGCCTTAGAATTTGGGGCATTTGCTTGGAACATTAAGGTTACTGAAAAGCCAACTCCAATTTTCCCAAGAAGAAAAAAGGATGAAGAGGTAGCATACATTAAAGAAGAAATGGCTAAAGCTGTAAGCAAGAAGCAAACTAGAAGTGAAAAGAAGGCAGCAGAAATGGAAGAAGAAAAGAACTACATTTCTATTGACGATTTTGACAAAGTTCAAATTAAAGTTGGTCAAGTTGTTAGTGTTGAAGCTGTTGAAGGTTCAAGTAAGTTGCTTAAATTTCAAATGGATTTTGGCGATGAAAAACGTCAAATCTTATCAGGGATGCACAAATTCTACCCTAACTTTGAAGAGTTAGTTGGTAAGAAGATTTTAGCTGTAACTAATTTAAAGCCACGTAAAATGATGGGAATTGAAAGCCAAGGTATGCTTTTATCTAGTGAAAAGGGTAAGAAAGTTAAGCTTGCAATTGTTGGCGATGAACATGATTTAGGGGCATTATTAGGTTAATGGAGATTTTTGACGCACATACACATTTGAATGACACTCCTTTTAGAGGGAAAGAAGAAGTATATCTGCAAAGAGCTGCAGATTTACATGTAACTAAGATGGCTTGTGTTGGACAGGACTTAGAATACAACAAACGTGCTCTTGATTTAGCTAAAAAATTTGATAACGTTTATGCCATTGTTGGTTATTGCCCAGATGTTGCCAAAGATTATTGCCAGGAATGGGAAGACTTGCTTGTTGAGCAATTAAAAGAGCCTAAGGTAGTTGCTCTAGGCGAAATAGGCCTTGACTACTACTGGGATGAATCTCCACGTGATTTACAAAAAGAAATCTTTAGACGGCAAATTGAAATTGCTCATGATTTAAAATTACCGGTTAATATCCATACTAGGGATGCTTTTAAGGATTGCTATGAGATTTTAAAAACTAGTAATTTAGAATACGGCGCAGTTTTACATAGCTATAATGGTGGACCTAAGTGGACGAAGAAGTTTTTGACATTAGATAATGTGACTTTTTCATTTTCAGGGGTTGCTTCATTTACCAAAGCTGTGGACGTTCATGCTAGTGTGAAACTAGTGCCACTTGATCGATTAGTAATAGAAACTGATGCGCCTTACTTGACTCCTAAGCCATATCGCGGAAAGCAAAATGAACCAGCCTATGTTTATTATGTTGCTAAAGCAATTAGTGAGTTAAAAGGTGTTAGCTTAGAAGAAGTAGCTGAAGCTACTTACAAGAATACGGTGACTGCTTATGGAATTAAATAATAAAAACTTTGATGCCGTTGTAGTAGTTGAAGGTAAAGATGATACCGCACGTTTGAAGCAGTTTTTTCCAGGAATTGAGACGATTGAAACAAATGGTTCAGCAGTCAGTACTGAAACTTTGGCGTTAATCAAAAAAGTTGCCCAAAAACGGGACATCATTGTGTTTACCGATCCTGACTTTAACGGAGAACGGATTCGGAAGATTGTGACTCAAGCTGTGCCAACAGCTAAGCAAGCTTTTGTAACTAGAAAAGAAGCAGAACCCGAATTTAGTGGCAGTTTAGGTGTTGAACATGCCGCTAAAGAAGCACTTGAGCGAGCTTTAGTTGATTTACATGAAATGAAAAAAATAAGTGATTTAACTTTTGATCAATATCGTGGTTTGGGCTTAGCTACTAGTTCTCGTTCACGCAAATTGCGCGAAGCTGTTGGAGTTAAATTAGGTATTGGCTATGCAAATGGCAAGCAATTTTATAAGCGTCTGGTGATGTTTGGTATTGGCTTTTCTGAATTAAGGCAAACGGTAAGTGAGGTTGAAAATGGCAAATAATTTACCAATTTGTGACCCAATTAGAACCAAAGCGATAATGAATCGTTATTTGGGTTTCGCTAAGAAAAATTTGGGACAGAACTTTTTAATTAGTTTAAATAAAATTAATGACATTTTAGATGCTGCAGAAATAGATGGTGATGATCAAGTCTTAGAAATTGGCCCGGGAATTGGTTCATTAACAGAACAAATGCTTTTACGTGGAGCTAAAGTTTTAGCTTACGAAATTGACCAAGATTTGCCAGAAATTTTGCATAATGAATTGCCTCAAAAAATAGGTGACAAGTATTTAGATGATGTATTTAAATTGGTAATGAAAGACATTCTAAAAGCTGATTTTAAGGCAGATATTGGCAACTTCTTTGATTTAAATAAGCCAGTTAAAGTTGTAGCTAATTTACCATATTACATTACAACTCCAATTATTTTTGCTTTAGCTAAGAGTGATTTGGCTTTTGAAAGCTTAACTTTGATGATGCAAAAAGAAGTAGCTGAACGGCTATGTGCAAGTAGTGGGAATAAAGAGTATGGTCCTTTAACAATCTTTGTTCAGACGCAAATGAGTGTAAAAATGGCAGTAATGGTAGATCATACAAACTTTAATCCTCAGCCAAAAGTTGATTCAGCAGTTGTTGTTCTTAAACCACTTGTACAAAAAGTTGATGTTGGGGATACTGATAATTTTGATCATGTGGTAAAAATGTGTTTTTCACAAAGAAGAAAGACTTTGAATAATAATTTAAAGTCCTTAGTTAAAGATAGTGAAGAACGTAAAAAACTTCTACAAATGTTGGATTTACCAGAAAAAGTACGCCCAGAAGAGTTATCAATTGATCAATTTATTGGCTTAGCTAAGGCATTGAAGGCTGAATGATTTTTAAGCTTGTTGAAAAAATCACAAATTTGTGATAAAATTATTTCACAAAGGAGTGTTTTCTAGTGCCAACATCAATCATATCAATTAAGAAGTTATTAGATTCTCATGTGGGTGAGAATCTAACTGTTGTAGCCCAAGCGGGTAGAAAAAAGGTAACTAAAAGAAAAGGTATCTTGAAAAGCACCTTTCCTGCTGTATTTGTAGTTGACCTTGATCAAGATCAGAATAGTTTTGAGAGAGTTTCTTACAGTTATACAGATTTGTTAACTAAAAATATTGAATTAAAATTTGAATAGTATATAATAAAACATTGTTTTTTACGAACAATCACTGGTGTTTTTTATAGAACACTAGTGATTTTTTGTTGTCATTAATGTATATTATAAGTTGATTATTTACAAACATTAGGAAGGAATAACCATGAAACGTTCAGAAAGACTAGTTGATATGACCAAATATCTTTTGGCCCGTCCGCATACGCTTATTTCATTACCTTTTTTTGCTAAGCGTTATGGTTCTGCCAAATCATCTATTTCAGAAGACTTATCAATTCTTAAACATACTTTAGCTGCTAATGAAGATGGTGTATTAGAAACTGTGGCTGGTGCTGCTGGAGGAGTACGCTATATTCCTTTTTTAGGTAAAAAACATTCAGAAGCATATTTACAAGAATTGGCGGATAGAATTGAAGATACCGAACGAATTTTACCAGTCGGCTTTGTATATTTGTCTGATGTGTTAGGATCACCTAGCGATATGCAAAGAATTGGTGAAATGGTCGCTACACACTATGCTTATAAAAACATTACCGCTGTTATGACTATCGAAACTAAGGGTATCCCTTTAGCTGAAGCAGTATCTAGATTTTTAAATGTTCCATTTGTAACTGCTCGTAAAAGAGGAAAAGTTACTGAAGGTGCAACTGTTTCTGTAAATTATTTATCATCATCATCTTCTCGAGTAGCAAAAATGGAATTACCAACTAAGGTTTTACCAAAAGGCTCAAATGTTTTAATTATTGATGATTTTATGAAAGGTGGAGGCACCTTAACTGGTATGGAGGGCTTAGTTCGTGAGTTCGATTCTACAGTTGGTGGGATTTGTGTGCTTTGCGAAACTACTCATGCAGATAAAATGGTTGATGATTATCTATCTTTAGTAAAAATTGATGAGATAGATACTGAAAAGATGGTTATTAAAACCTCTCTTGGTAATTTCTTAGAGAAAACTGATTTTAATCGCTTCTAAAATGGTATACTAGAGCCTATAGGTATGCGAAAGGGATTAAGTTTATGAAGAAATTTGTAGTTGTTTTAGCTGCTGGTAAAGGTACCAGAATGAAGTCAAAGCTTTATAAGGTTTTGCACAAAGTTTGTGGTAAGACAATGGTTGAACATGTTGTTAAAGCCGCTAGCGGCATGAAACCTGAAAAGATTGTAACTATTGTAGGTACTGGAGCTGAAGACGTAAAAAAAGTTTTAGCTGGTAAAAGTGATTTTGCCTTCCAAGAAAAACAATTAGGTACAGGTCATGCGGTACTAACTGCTGCACCAGTTTTGAAAAATGAAGACGGTGCTACTTTGGTAGTTACTGGTGATACTCCATTGTTTACAACAGAAACATTTGAAAACTTGTTCAATTATCACCAAGAAAAAGAAAATGCTGCAACAGTCTTAACAGCTGAAGCACCTAATCCATTTGGATATGGTCGAATTATTCGTGATGAACAAGGCAATGTTTTACGGATTGTCGAACAAAAAGATGGAAAGCCTGAAGAACTTAAAGTTAAAGAAATTAACACAGGTGTATTCTGCTTTGATAATAAAAAACTTTTTGCTGCATTAAAGAAAGTTACTAATGATAATGCCCAAGGCGAATATTATTTAACAGATGTTTTGGAAATCTTGCGTAATAGTGGTGAGAGAGTTGGTGCATATAAGATGCCTGACTTTAGCCAAAGTTTAGGTGTTAATGATCGAGTTGCCTTGGCAAATGCATCTAAAATTATGCAAAAGAGAATTAATGAAGAGCATATGCGTAATGGTGTAACTTTCATTGATCCCGCTACTGCTTATATTGACAGTGATGTAAAAATTGGCAATGACACTATTATTGAAGGTAATGTTGTTATTAAAGGAAAAACAACTATTGGTAGTGAATGTGTAATAACTAGTGGCTCAAGAATCGTTGATTCAGAAATTGGTAATAATGTAACTGTTACTTCTTCAACAATTCAAGAAGCGGTTATGCATGATAATACAGATATTGGCCCTAATTCTCATCTTCGACCAAAAGCTGAGATTATGTCTGGCGCTCATATTGGTAACTTTGTTGAAATTAAGAAAGCTATAATTGGGGAAAATACTAAAGTAGGGCACTTAACTTATATTGGGGATGCAACTTTAGGTAAGGATATTAACGTAGGTTGCGGTGTAATCTTCTCTAACTATGACGGTGTTAAGAAGTTTCATTCAACTGTTGGTGATCATGCCTTCATTGGTGCCGGTTCAACAATTATCAATCCGATTAATGTCGCAGATCACTCATTTATTGCTGCTGATTCAACAATTACTAAAGATGTTGCCCGCTATGAAATGGCAATTGCTAGAGGTCGCCAAGTAAATAAAGAAGATTACTGGCATAAATTGCCTCTTGCCCAGGATAAGGACTGGCAATAACAAGGAGAATAAGTAAATATGAACACCACATTGATGGCGTTTCTTGGTTTAGCCATGATAGTCACATTCATGGCTTTAATTATGGCTAAGAAGTTAAGCGCTTTTACAAGTTTAGTAATAGTCCCAATTTTATTTGGAGTTTTAGCTGGCTATGGATTCTTTGATACTTTGACCTATGCAATGGCAGGTATTAAGTCAGTAGCATCGACTTTTGCAATGATGACTTTTGCCATTTTGTATTTTGGCATTATGCTACTGACAGGATTATTTGATCCAATGGTTGATAAAGTTGTTAAATGGGTAAAAGGTGATCCTTTAAAAGTTCTAGTTGGAACTGCAATTTTATCAGCTTTTGTTTCATTAGATGGTGATGGGACGACTACTGTTATGATCGTATGTACTGCGATGATACCAATTTTTGATCGGTTAAAAATCAAAAAAATCTATCTTGCAACTTTAATTATCTTAACCAATGGTGTTATGAATCTGATTCCTTGGGGTGGTCCAACTGCGCGAGTAATGACTGTGATGCATTTAGACGCAAGTAAAATTTTGCCACCACTTTTACCAGGAATGATTCTTTCAATTATTTATACTCTTGGTGTGGCTTATTATTTGGGCAAAAAAGAACGTAGGCGTCTAGGTGTTCAAGAAAATGTTGAACATGTCGCAGAGCATTACGAATCAGAAGAAGAGGAAGAAAATCTAAAGCGACCTAACTTAATTTGGTTCAACTTAATTTTAACGATTGCTTTAGTTGCAGCATTAGTTTTAGGTAAGGCTGATAGTGCAATTTTATTTGGCTTTGGTGTAGCGATTGCCTTAGCATTTAACTATCCAAAAGGAAAAGTTCAAAGACACGTGATTAGCCTTTTAGCTCCTGAAATGATTAGTGTGGTTATTATGGTTTTAGGTGCTGGTGTCTTAATGGGGGTATTAAATGGCCCTGTAAATGTAAAGGGCGAATATGTTTCAGGGATGTCACATGCGATTGCCATTGTATTAACTCAGATGATTCCAAGTTCATTTGGAAAATACTTTGCAATTATTATTGCCGTAATTTCAGCACCAGGTACTTATCTTTTGAATAATGATGCTTTTTACTATGGAGTTTTGCCACCACTAGCTGCAACTGCCAAAGCATATGGATTTAGTAATTTGCAGATTGGTTTTGCGGCTTTGATGGGACAAGCATTCCACTTCCTTAGCCCTTTGGTACCATTTATATATTTGTTAATGGACAAGACCAAGATTACTTTAGGTGAATATCAAAGTTACATTTTCCGTTGGTGCATTGGAATATTTATTTGTTTTATGGTAGTTGGCCTTATTTTGGGATATTTGCCAATTCTTTAATAAAAAAGACAAGCTTTTCTTTGAGCTTGTCTTTTATTTTGCTAAAATAGAGTATGATAGTGTTATTTTATGGAGGATTAAAATGTCTTACAAAGACGATATTAAACTTTTTGCGCTCAACTCAAATACCCCATTAGCTCAAAAGATTGCTGATAGAATAGGTGTACCCCTTGCTAAGTCAAGTGTTCAACGCTTTAGCGATGGAGAAATTCAAATTAATATTGATGAATCGGTTCGTGGTAAGGATGTTTACTTAATTCAATCAACAAGCGCTCCAGTTAATGACAATTTGATGGAACTTTTGATTATGATTGATGCTGTTAAGCGAGCAAGTGCTCGAGCAATTAATATTGTATTGCCATACTATGGCTATGCAAGACAAGACAGAAAGACTCGTGCTCGTGAACCAATCACTGCTAAATTAGTTGCTAATATGCTTGAAGCAGCAGGTGCTACAAGAATTTTGTCTCTTGATTTACATGCACCACAAATTCAAGGCTTCTTTGATATCCCAGTCGATAATTTAATGGGGGCACCTTTATTAGCAGATTATTTCTTATCTAATCATTTAGAAAAGGGTGCAGTTGTTGTTTCACCAGATCATGGTGGTGTTACTCGTGCTAGAAAGTTAGCTGAATTTTTAAAGGCTCCAATTGCAATTGTCGATAAGCGTCGTCCGAAAGCTAATGTTGCAGAAGTTATGAATATTATTGGTGATGTTAGTGGAAAGCGTGCCATCATCATTGATGACATGATTGATACAGCAGGTACTATCACATTAGCAGCGCAGGCCTTAATTGATGCAGGTGCTACAGAAGTATATGCTAGTGCAACTCATGCAGTTCTTTCTGGTCCTGCAATTGATCGTCTTAACAATTCTAAAATTAAGAGTTTAGTTTTAACAGATTCAATTAATCAACCTGAAGAAAAGAAAATTGATAAATTACAATTAGTTTCAGTTGGGCCACTTATGGGTGATGCAATTAAGTTAATTGAACAACATCAACCTGTTAGTCCACTATTTAATACTCGTTATCGTGAAAACTAATAAAAGGGCGGCTTTAGCCGTCCTTTTATTTAATTAGGTTCTATAATTTTTCCTGTTGATAGTTTATTTGAGTTAAACTGTTAACAGGTTTTTTATTGCAAAAAAAGAGGCCATAGCCCCTCTACTTACAATAAA
>QWCM01000017.1_pt1 | contig 68051 bp, 69 predicted proteins | sample 1972641 | NCBI WGS metagenome assembly QWCM01 (sample SAMN09866708, study PRJNA288562) | Human vaginal metagenome isolate term1_vaginal, whole genome shotgun... | isolation source: vagina | host: Homo sapiens | place: USA: California
CAAGTCCAGGATACCTTAGAATCCTATTTTGAATAAATAAAACGTTAAAAAAACAATTTACGAGAAAGATCTATTTACACAAAAAATTTGACAGTTTCCGATTTCAAGATATAAAATACAATAGTGTCATTAGATAAATATGATAAAATGTAAAAATAAAAATATAAAAATTAAAAATATAATTTATAAAGAGGGTGAATTAATGGATGAACTGAAAAAGGTTGAACGTAAGTTAACGAAAAAAGACTATTTCGTTATTAGTTCAATGTTGTTTGCATTATTCTTTGGGGCGGGGAACTTAATTTTCCCATTACACTTAGGTCAAATGGCCGGGCATAATTGGTTTATTGCTACACTTGGTTTTTTAATTACCGGGGTAGTTTTACCATTATTGTCAATTTTGGCAATTGCCTTAACTAGAGCAGATGGAGTTTATGATATTGGCCTCCCATTAGGATCAGCATTTGCTGTGACTTTCATGGCTTTGATTCACGCTACTATTGGGCCATTCTTTGGAACGCCAAGAACAGCAACTGTTTCATTTACAGTTGGGGTAGCACCTTTTGTTCCTAAGGATCATCAACAATTAGCTTTATTAATTTATTCTGCATTATTTTTTGGAGCTGCATTTTGGATTTCATATAATGAAAAAGATATCTTGAATCGTTTAGGTAAGGTCTTAAATCCTATCTTTTTAGTCTTACTTTTCTTGGTTTTTTTTGTTGCAATGATTAATCCACTAGGATCAGCTAATGCGGGTTACGCAACTAGTGCTTATGCTACAAGTGGCAATGCTTTTTTAAATGGCTTTTTAGAAGGGTATAATACGATGGATGCTTTGGCAGGACTAGCATTTGGGGTTACTGTTGTAGCAGCTATTAGACAATTGGGCAAAAAAGAAGATAAGAGTGTTGCTATTGTAACAGCACGTTCTGGTATGTTGGGAATGGGAGCCGTTGCCTTTATCTACTTCTTCTTAATCCTGATTGGTGCGATGTCACTTGGTAAGTTTACTATGAGTGCTGATGGTGGTGTCGCATTTAGTCAAATTGTACAACATTATGCAGGCTACGTTGGACAAGCAGTTTTGGCAACTCTGATGACGGTAACTTGCTTGACTACTGCTGTTGGCTTAGTTGCTGCTTTTGGTCAAGACTTCCACAAGTACTTCCCACGGTTTAGCTACCGCGTTTGGATGGTTTTATCTGCATTTGCTTCATTCTTAATTGCAAATGTTGGTTTAAATGAAATCATTGCTTGGTCAACACCATTCTTGATGTTCTTATACCCACTTTCAATGGTATTGATTGTACTATCAATCATGACACCAGTTATTAAGAAGTCGCGAATAGTCTACTTTACTACTGTTGTCTTCACTGTAATTCCAGCATTTTTAGACTTTGTGAATGCATTGCCAGATGTTGCTAGAAATACTAGCTTAGTTCAAAGTTTGATTACTGTACGTAACACTTTACCACTTTCAAGTGTTGGGGTGAGTTGGTTGTTACCAGCTATTATTGGCCTAGTTTTAGGTTTAGTAATTTACTTTACAAAGCAAAAACGATAGAAAATAAAAGGACTATTTCCTGGGAAATAGTCCTTTTTGTTTACTTAATTTCAGGACTCAAGTTACTTGTCATAAAGGCAGTTATTAAATCTTGAATCCCAGGTGTTAGTGTGCGACCTTGTTTAACAGCGATGAAATAGTCAATTGAAAGTAAATCAGGAGATATTGGTAATAAGTTAAGTGGCGTTTCTTTATATCTCTTTAGAATACTTGCTGATGAAATAGTCAAGCCCATACCATTAATCGCTAAGCCAGTTGTTGTTAAAATATTTTGACTCTCCAAGATGATATTTGGTTTAATTTTATACTTTTGAAAGAGCCCATCGACTTGATGTCGGATGGCGGAACTACCATTTGAAAGGAGAAAAGGTTGCTGGAGCAAAGTTTTCAGATCAAAAGCATCCGGCTCTAAAATAAATTTCCCGGCTTGATAAAATTTAGAATTAGCTGGGATTACAATATAGTATTTTTCGTTCCCATTAATATATGGCTTGATTCCCTTACTTAATGCCTTGGGCGTTTGTCCTAAGTAACAGTCCACTTCTTCAGCTAAAAGTAAATTTTCACTGGTTCTAGGAGAAACTTCGGAAAGTTGAACTTTAATATTAGGATGGCTCTTTAAAAAGTCAGGCAAAATAGCAGGAATCAAAAAACAGCCCAAACTCTCTAAAACTGAAATCCGAATAACTTCTAATTTTGGATTTTCGTATTTGATTAGTTGAGAATGGAGTTTCCGTTTGCTAGCAACCGAACTTTCAAGGTATTTATAATAGATTGTTCCAGCTTCAGTTAGTGTGAAAGGAACAGTTCGATTAATTAATTTAATCCCCAGTTTTTCTTCTAGTCGTTTAATTGTCTGGGTTAAATAAGGCTGAGAAATGTATAGAGCTCTAGCTGCCTTAGTAAAATTACTTTCTTCAAGTAAAGTATCAAGATAATGTAAAACAGTTTCAGGATCGTGCATAATGGCCTCCTTTGCTATAACAAAATTATTATAGCATGGTAATTAGATAAATATTTCACAAAATCTTGGGCTAATTTTAGAATTAAAATTATCAAGGTAAAAAGGAGACTACTTATGAAAAAAGGGACTTATAAAGTAAAGGCTAAAGGGCATGGTTCTAGTTTTATGCCAATGGAAGTAACCTTGTCTGAAGAAAAAATCGAAGCAATCAAAGTTGATGCTAAAGGAGAAACCAAAGGGGTTGCTGATGAAGTATTCCATCGTTTACCTAACCAAATTGTTAAAAACCAAACTTTAAATGTTGATGCAATTTCTGGGGCAACAATTTCAAGTCATGGCGTAATTGATGGAGTTGCTGAAGCAATTGATGAAGCTGGTGGTGATAGTGAAGAATGGAAAAAGCGGGCCAAGCCAGCTACTGAAAAAAATAGCGATCAAGAATTAACAGCTGATGTTGTCATTATCGGTGCTGGTGGTGCCGGTCTTGCAGCAGCAGCTCGTTCAATACAATTAGGTAAGAAAGTTATTGTACTCGAAAAATTCCCTCAAATTGGTGGTAATACTACCCGTGCCGGCGGTCCGATGAACGCTGCAGAACCTGAATGGCAAAAAGATTTCAAATGTTTACCAGGTGAAAAAGAAACTTTGAAAGAACTGATGAATACACCAGTTGATAAGATTGATGCAGAATATCAAGCAGACTTTAAGAAACTTCAAAAGCAAATTAAGACCTATCTTGATAGCGGGGCAGATTATCTTTTTGATTCAGGTTTACTACATGAAATTCAAACTTATTTAGGTGGTAAGCGTCATGACTTAAACGGGCGTGAAATTCATGGTAAATATGAATTAGTAACTACTCTTGTTAATAACGTGCTTGATTCCGTTAAGTGGCTGGAACAATTAGGTGTTAAGTTTGAACATGAAGTGACTATGCCAGTTGGAGCGTTATGGCGCCGCGGGCACAAACCAGTTGAACCAATGGGTTATGCTTTTATTCATGTTTTAGGAGACTGGGTTAAAGCTCACGGTGGCCAAATCTTGACCGAAACTAAAGCTGAAAAGTTGTTACTTGAAGATGGCAAAGTTAGTGGAGTTATCGCTTCAAATAGGGGCTCAAAAGTTACAGTTCATGCCAAGACTACAGTTTTAACAGCTGGTGGTTTTGGTGCCAATACTAAAATGTGCCAAAAGTACAATACTTATTGGCCAGAAATTCAGGATGATATGGCTACAACCAATTCGCCTGCAATTACTGGTGATGGTATTAAGCTTGGGCAAAGTGTTGGAGCAGCCTTAACTGGAATGGGTTTTATTCAGCTAATGCCAGTTTCTGACCCAGTGACAGGGGAATTGTTTACAGGTCTGCAAACACCACCAGAAAACTATATTATGGTTAACCAAAAAGGTGCACGTTTTGTTAATGAGTATGCTGAACGTGATACTTTGGCTAGAGCTGCTATTAAAGAAGGTGGCTTGTTCTACTTAATTGCTGATGACAAGATTAAAGAAACAGCTTATAACACCACTCAAGAATCAATTGATGCCCAAGTTAAGGCTGGAACTTTATATAGAGCAGATACTTTAGAAGAATTAGCTAAAAAAGCAGGAATGGACCCAGCTACTTTAGTTGATTCAATTAAAAAATATAACTCATATGTTGATGCTGGACATGATCCTGAATTTGGTAAGAGCGTCTTCAATCTGAAGTGTGAAAAAGCTCCATTTTATGCCACTCCAAGAAAACCAGCTATTCACCATACAATGGGTGGATTAGTAATTGACACTAAAACTCACGTTTTAAATGATAAAAACGAAATTATCAAAGGTCTTTATAGTGCTGGCGAAAATGCCGGCGGCTTACATGCAGGTAACCGTTTAGGTGGTAATTCACTTGCTGATATTTTCACCTTTGGTAGAATTGCGGCAGAAACAATTGCTGAAGAAGAAAAATAAAACAAAAAAGACTGTCGGTTTTCCGACAGTCTTTTTTTGCTAATTAGTCTTTTAAAGTACCAACTTTTTCAAGACCTGCTAAAACTGAGTCGCCGTGTGGTGAGTGGCTAAGTGCTTCAGTTACATCTTTACCAGCTAAAACACCATGGTGTTCACCAGCTTGCCAGTGGGCATTACCAGTAACATCGTAAACTACGCCTTTAACAGCAACATAAGCCTTGTTACTATTCTTACCATCAAATTGTGCTAATTCTTCTCTTGTAAATTCTTTCATAAATATCGCTCCTTATTAAAGTGACATAGTGTCATTAATCTTTATATTTAAATGGTAACACCGTGTCACTACAAATGCAAGAAAAAAGACTGGAAAAAAATCCAGCCTTAAAGCATAAAAAAAGCACCGCCTTCTCGCAGTGCAGCTTTCATATAGTGGGTGGTCAGGGGATCGAACCCTGGACCCACGGATTAAGAGTCCGTTGCTCTGCCAGCTGAGCTAACCACCCGTTGTCTTTCACAACAGAAATAATAATATCAAAATTTGGTTAGGCTGGCAAGTGTTTTTTTGAAAAAAGTATAAATTCTGATTTCAGCCTTATCTAGTAGCTTTAGTATACACTCTGTGCATAGTATCCATGCTAGATTGATAATTTTATTTTTTAGTTTGCGCCCATATACTACTAATCAATAAATGAATTATAGCGGAGGTAAAATCATGGATTATATTACTTTAAATGATGGAAATAAGATGCCACAATTAGGCTTTGGTGTTTTTCAAGTACCAGACTTAAGTCAAGCACAGCAAGCTGTAAGTGATGCTATCGATGTTGGATATCGCTTATTTGATACTGCAGCTGCTTACGGTAATGAAGAAGCAGTGGGGCAAGCTATTAAAAATTCAAATATTAATCGCGATGAGTTTTTCATTACTTCAAAACTTTGGGTTGATCACTTTACTTATGAAAAAGCCCAAGAAGGAATTGATGATTCATTAAAGAAGTTAGGGTTAGATTACATGGACCTATATTTATTGCATCAACCATATGGCGATACATACGGGGCATGGCGCGCACTTGAAGAGGCACAAAAAGCTGGCAAAATTAAGTCAATTGGGGTTTCAAATTTTTATCCAGATCAATTAAAGAACCTTGAGTTGATGAGTAATGTTAAGCCTGCTATCAATCAAATTGAAGTTTCACCTTGGTATCAAAGAAATGCAGAGGTTAAGTATCACCAGGATGAAAAGATTCAAGTTGAAGCTTGGGCTCCATTTGTGGAAGGTAAGCATGACATTTTCACTAACCCTGTTTTAGCTGAAATTGGTGAAAAATATGGCAAGAAAAATGGGCAAGTAATCTTGCGCTGGTTATTGCAGCGCGGAATTGTCACTATTCCCAAGTCAGTTCATAAGAATCGCATGGCTGAAAATTTTGATGTTTTTGATTTTAAGCTCAGCGATGAAGAGATGAACTTGATTGCTAGTTTGGATAAAAAAGAAAGTCAATTCTTTGATCATCGTGACCCAGCAGCAATTGAGTCAATTTTTGGTGCAAGTTTAAGAAAATTACGTGATTAAGGAGTTATAAATTACTAGTTCAATTTAAAAACACTTCAGATTTTGTTTTCTGAAGTGTTTTTCTATTCTTTAGGCCATTTAGCAATAAAGTCTTTAATAAATGGCATTACGCGGTCTTCATTATAGTTTAGATAATTTCCGTAACATTCAATTGAGGCTGCTTCATCTTCAATTGGTACTAAAACACGTTTAGCATCATTTGAATTATGGTAGTTTTTCTCAATGGTTAGATTAGATCTAAAGACAATAAAATTAGTTGAACTACTGATAGTATCCAGGTTTTCTAGAGATGATTGATACATAAAGTTAGCTGATGGAATATTTTTTTCGATGATGTTTTTCCAAATACCAATTTGGTCATATACAAGAAAACTGCAGTCTTTTAAATCTTTAAAAGTGACACTCTTTTTCTGAGCTAGTGGTGAATTTTCATCAATTAAGACTTTCAAATGTTCTTTACCAAGAAAAATGGACGAGATATTGTCTGAAAATATTTCTTTTGTTGAAATCACAATATCTGATTGAAAAGCCATCAAATTATTTTTGATTTCTTTATCAGTTAATAATAGTGGCGAATTCTTGAAGTCCCTTTCAGCAATCAATTTTAACCAAATTAAGGGTGCAGGAATGGTACTTGAAACATTGAGGCTTGAAGTCTGCGCACTGAAATTTTGGATGCTTTGAACAAAGAGCTCATTATTTTCAAGTAGCTGCTTGGCCCGCTTTGCAGCAAGTTCACCAGTTGCAGTCAGACTAATTCGGTTGACTGTACGGTTAAATAACTTAACTCCTAATTCATCTTCAAGTTGTTGCATAGAGCGAGTGAGAGTGGGCTGAGTAACTAGCAATTTTTCAGCTGCTTTAGCTAGCGTGCCATATTCTTTGAATGCTACTAATTTTTCAAGTAATTCATTTGAAATCAACATCTTCTAAGCTTCCTTTTTTAGTATGTTATAAGCGTATACTAACATTCAAAAGTGGTAATTTTCAATTCTTTTGTTCTCCAATATACTTTTTATAAATCAAAATTTTAAAGGAGAAATAAACATGACAAATGTCTTAATTATCGGTGCTAGTGGAAATGTTGGTAGTCACGTTAGACAAACTTTATTAGCTAAAACTGACGCAAAACTTACTTTATTTTGCCGTTCTGCTAATAAACTTCAAGTTAATCCAGAACGTGAAAAGGCAATTGCTGGGGATGCTGCAAGTGTTGAAGATTTAAAACAAGCAATGGCCAATCAAGATTTTATTTTTGCGGCATTGAGTGGTAATTTGCCAGAGCTTGCAGCTGCAATTACACAAGCGATGAAGTTCACAGGCGTAAAACGGATTGCCTTCATTAGTTCAATGGGTATCTATAATGAAATTCCAGCTAGTGTTGGGTCAAATGGAAATTTGCGAGTTAACGGGATGTTGATGCCATATCGACAAGCTGCTGATATCGTTGAAAATTCTGGCTTAACTTATACCATTATTCGTCCAGGTTGGTTTACTCAAGGTCCGGTTAATTATGAATTGACCAAAAAAGGTGAACCATTTGGTGGCCATGATGTGTCTTTAGCAAGTATTGCAGATTTAGTTAAAAAATTAGTTGAAAATCCAGAATTTGGTCAAAATGAAAGTCTTGGTATTAATACCCCTAATAGTTAAAAGGAGATAATATGAAAAAAGATAAATTTGGGATGGTTTTAGTAATTGCGCTGTTTGCTTATTTTTTGATTTTAATGGATAACTCAATTGTTTTTACGAGTTCTGTTGAAATCGGACAAGCGCTAAATTTAAGTGAAACTGCTTTAGCTTGGGTTTCAAATGCCTATACTTTAACTTTTGGTAGTTTCTTACTTTTGTCAGGTAAGCTTTTAGACTTATTTGGTCGAAAAAAAGTTTTTATGATTGGTCTAACTATCTTTGGACTAGCGTCATTGGTTATCGGTTTGACTAATAACAGTGGCTTACTCATTGCAGCTCGCGCTATTCAAGGGATAGGTAGTTCAATTGTTGCACCAACGACCTTAGCTTTAATTATGGATGAATATGAAGGCAAAATGCGTGCCAAAGCAATTTCATATTATGGCGCTATGGCCGGTGTAGGATCTACTTTTGGCTTAGTTCTTGGTGGTGCGTTAACAAGCTATTTATCGTGGCGAGCAGGATTTTTAGTTAATGTACCTTTTACATTAATTCTTCTTATCTTAACTGGTCGATACGTTAAAAAATCAGATGGTCATGCAATTAAAGTTGATTATGTTGGAGCATTAATTTCCGTATTGGGGTTAACTAGCTTAATTTATGCTTTATCAGTTAATAACAATCCAATCTTTATGATTACTGGGATTATTTTGTTAATTATTTTCATTTTCTTTGAAAAGAAACAAGCAAATCCCGTTTTACCTTTAAGCTTATTTGCTAATAAAAATCGTTTAGCAGGATATCTAGCTAGATTATTTTTTATGATGGCCATGTTACCATATTGGTTCTTGTTACCCCAATATATGCATGCGAAGTATGGCTTTAGTGCCATTGAAAATGGTTTAGCATTTTTACCAGTTACTATTTTTACATTTTTAACTTCATTTACTTTACCTAGATTAAATGAGAAATTTAGCCACAAGCAAATTGCAATTAGTGGTTCAATAGTACTTACTATTGGACTATTTTTAACAGCTATTCTTAATTTAAAATATGGTTATTGGCTTAGTGTGGCTTTTCCAATGGTACTTTCAGGAGCTGGCCAGGGTTTAATAATGGCGCCGTTAACTTCTTTAGGAATTGAAGATGCACCACAAGAAGTTGCCGGAAGTGCTAGTGGTTTAACTAATACCATGCATCAATTAGGTGGACCAATTGGATTATCAATTTTAGTTGCACAAGGTGCAAATTTCCAATTTAATTTGGGGATGATGGGTATATTCATTGTGATAGCAATTTTAATTTTAATGTTTTTGACTAAGAAGGTAGATTAGTAAATCTAATCTGCTTTTTTATTGCACAAAAAAACCAGATTCCTAAGAATCTGGTTCAAGTTAGTGGGTGGTCAGGGGATCGAACCCTGGACCCACGGATTAAGAGTCCGTTGCTCTGCCAGCTGAGCTAACCACCCATGTCATTAATAAGCAATGTATATTATGCCAAGATGTTTAAGAAAATGCAAGCTTTTTTTGAAAAAAGTTACTTTTTGGATAAAATTGTAAAAATCAATTATAATATAAAGTATCTATAGAAGGAGGCATTTCCGATGCCAAAGAAAATTCTTGTTGTTGACGACGAAAAGCCAATTTCCGATATTATTAAGTTCAACTTAACCAAGGAAGGCTTTGAAGTTGATACCGCCTATGATGGCGAAGAAGCAGTAAAAAAAGTAAATGAGATAGATCCAGATTTAATGATTTTGGATTTAATGCTACCTAAAAAAGATGGTTTGGAAGTTGCACGTGAAGTGCGCCAAACTCATGACATGCCAATTATTATGGTAACAGCTAAAGATACTGAAATTGACAAGGTATTGGGTTTAGAAATGGGTGCAGATGACTATGTTACTAAGCCATTCTCTAACCGTGAATTAGTAGCTAGAGTAAAAGCAAACTTGCGGCGACGTGATATTGTTCAAAAGCAAGCTGATGAAAGTGAAAACGAAAATAAAAATATTACGATTGGTAATTTAGTCATTATGCCAGATGCCTACATCGTTGAAAAAGATGGTCAAAAAATTGAATTAACTCATCGTGAATTTGAATTGCTTCATTATCTTGCATCACACATGGGTCAAGTAATGACTAGAGAACACTTACTTCAAACAGCTTGGGGTTATGATTATTTTGGTGATGTACGGACTGTTGACGTTACTGTACACCGGCTAAGAGAAAAAATTGAAGATAATCCAATTCAACCAAAGATTTTGGTTACACGTCGTGGTGTAGGATATTATGTTAAAGATCCAAATGAAGAATAGAATCGAAAGCCACTAATTAGTGGCTTTCTTTAGTTATGGTAAAAATGAAAAAAATAAAAAGTATTCTTAATTCACTTAATACAAAGATTGCTGTTGTCTTTATGCTAATGATTTTAGCTACAATTGAAATTATTGGAGCATATTTTACACGGCAATTAGAGCAAAGCACGATTGAAAGCTTTCAAACTTCAATTCAAATACCGACTATTATTACTAATTCTCTAGCTACGCAGCTATCTAAAAATACTAAAAAAGCAGATGAACAGTTAAGCCAAATTGTAAGCAATTATAATAATAGTGCAATCAGTGAAATTATTGTTGTCGATAACAAAGATGTTATAAGAGCTGTTTCTAACTTAAATGATAAAAGTCGTGTTGGACAAAGAGCTACTAATGTAGGAATAAAACAGGTTACGTCGACCGGACGGCAAGTTACTTGGATTGATAGTAATAACACTGGTAGCAATATGGTCCAAATAACACCATTAACTGTTGGAACAGGGGCTAATTCTACTTTGGGTGCTATTTATGTCCGGGCTAATATGCAAGGGGTTTTTGACAATTTGAGAAATATTTCATATATGTTCTTAACCGCTTCTTTTGCCGCTTCGATTTTAAGTGAAATTTTGGCATTATTTATTTCCCGGGCAATAACTAAGCCGATTGAAGAAATGAGAATGCAAGCTTTACAAGTGGCTGATGGAGATTATTCTGGTCAAGTAAAGATTTATTCTAATGATGAATTAGGACAACTAGCTGAAGCTTTTAATACTTTATCTATAAGAGTTGAACGCTCACAGGAACAGTCTGAAAGTGAACGGAGAAGATTAGATAGTGTTTTGTCCCATATGACTGATGGAGTTATTGCGACTGATCGTCACGGAAACGTCATCATTTTGAATCAAATGGCCTTGAGCTTTTTGGATATTAAAGAAAAAGAAGCTGTAAATAAACCTATAACAAAAATTTTAGGCTTGGCAGATGATGTTAGTGCTCAAGAATTGATTGGCAATCAACAGGAAATGATGATTACTGTTAATGAGGGAACTCCAGATGAAATGATATTACACGCTAGTTTCTCATTAATTCGTCGGGTGACTGGCTTTGTTTCAGGAGCTGTATGTGTCTTGCATGATGTAACTGAGCAACAAAAAAATGAAAATGAACAACGGCAGTTTGTTTCTAATGTTTCGCATGAATTGCGTACCCCTCTGACTAGTTTGCGTGCTTATATCGAAGCCTTAAATGATGGTGCATGGAAAGATCCTGAAATAGCACCGCAATTTTTGGAAGTTACTCAAGAAGAAACTGAACGAATGATTCGAATGATTAATGATCTTTTGTCATTATCGAGAATGGATCGTGGTGTTGCCAAAATGGATTTGGAATGGGTTAACTTTAATGATTTCTTGAGTCACGTTTTGAACCGCTTTGACATGATTGTTAAAAAAGATGCAGAAAAAGGTCAGGAGGGTGAAAAGAAATATTCAATTAAGAGAAAAATTACAAATCAAGATTTATGGGTTGAAATTGATACTGATCAAATGATGCAGGTTATTGATAATATCATGAACAATGCCATTAAATATTCCCCTGATGGTGGTGTGATTACAGTAGGATTATCACAATCACAAAATCAAATTATTTTAAGCATTTCTGATCAAGGACTAGGGATTCCTAAAAAAGATTTGAATAAAATTTTTGATCGCTTTTATCGTGTTGATAAAGCTCGTTCACGTGAGCAAGGAGGTACAGGTTTAGGTTTAGCAATTGCTAAGGAAATCGTAGAAGCTCATAAAGGTAGAATTTGGGCTGATAGTCAAGAAGGAAAAGGCTCAACGTTTTACATTTCATTGCCGTTTGAACCAATGAGTGAGGAGGACGACTGGGATGAAGTCTAAAAATAGAGCAATTGATATAGCATTGCATATAGCGACTGGCTTAGTAATCATAACTTCAATAGTTTTGTGGATTTTTATTTTAACAAGTGATCAAAGGTTTAGTGGATTAAATCAATCAACTGATACAGATACTACACACGTTAAAAATTCTAAATCTATTAAAGATGCATATTTACCTACCGAAGTATTTGGTTATCGCAACAATCAGTTATATCAACTATATGATTCTGATAAAAACTTGCCATTGGTATTTTCTAAAGAATTTAATAATGCAAAAATTGAAAGAATTAAACCAATATTTATTACCAAAAAAGACTATCAGAAATTTTTGGCCAATAAGGCTTACTTGCAGCTAACTTATCCGGATCAAATAACTTTTGGAATCTTTTCAAGTAATGTTTCTAAATATAAAAATTCTGAATTTAATCGTATTTTTATTGCTCAAAAAGATGGGAAATTTAAATTATATGCGGGTAATGATTTAAATCATCGAATCTATGAAGTTTCATTGAAAAATGGCAATTTTGATAAATTGCTAAAATATGCTCAAAAATCAGAAAGTAAGACAGCTGTTTCACTAATTAGATTAAGTGAAGGCTACGAAGTTTCATATAAGAATGATTTAACGGTAAATGTTTATAGCTACTTAATTAGTAACCCAAGTGATTCTTACTTTGTTTCGCGATTATTAGGAACTTCTGGTGTTTCCTCAAAAACTGCCGGTAATGTTACAACTTATACTGCCGGTTTATATAATCACTTAGAAGTACCCAAATCTAATAGTAAGGATTATCATAACTACACTTATATTAATTACCAAAAGTCATCAATTCCTAATCCAAATACTCGTTTAAGTGATAGTGTGACTTATGTTCATAAACTGGGACTAGTAGAACAAGATTTGCGCTTTTTTGATGCAGAGGGTTCATCAGTTGTGTATACCAATTATATAGAAGGCTATCCAGTATTTATTAAAACGCAAGGACCACAAATTCAAATTAGATATAGTACGGATAATATAACAATCAAATTTAATAGTACGAACTTACAAATTCCCGTTCCATTTGATGGAAGAACAGTAAAAATTCCTAAAACTAGTACTGTAATTAAAACTTTGCAGGCCAAAGGTATTGCTAAAAGTGATATTCAAAGAATGACTATTGGTTTTGAATTAGTACGTGATAGTGCTCACGATAGCTTGGTAGACTTAACACCGACATACTACATTAAGATATATAATCATTGGTTGTCATTATCTGAATGGCAAAATGCTAACTTAGCTAAATATCGAACTAGTACTACTAGCAGTGCTAAGGGATTAAATGTTACTAGAGAGGAATAAATTATGGATCATCGCAGAATTGAGTGGTTATTTTTTGTTATTTTCTTAGCGATTAGTATTTTTCTCGGAATTGAATTATGGCGGACACCTATTCAGCTTAGTGGAACTAGTTCTGACCCGAATACAACGACCAATATTAGTGATGAAATAAAAGCTGATAATATCGACCTACCCTCTCTTTCAGAAGATACAGCTTCAGGCTATTATTTGGCTGCTAGTGATCAAAATTATTTCAAAAATATAAAAAATTTGCGTAATGTAAATACTAGCTATTCCTCTACTGATAAAACTTTTTATGCCGTATTGCAAAGGGCTGTAAATTTAAGTACTGATAATACCAAAGCTTTGGAGCAAGTTAAAGCTTTCAAAAATAATAGTCACTATGTTCCATTTGGTAAACAATATGTTTATGTAGATGAGTTGTCAGACGATAGTAATTATGTATTTGTTCAAAATTCTAAATTTGGAAAAGTATATGATGCATCGGCTGAATTAATTATCAAAGTTCAAAAACATCAAATTGTCAGTTATCAACAAGGTTACTTAGGAGAATTATCTGCAGTCCGTGAATTACAGTCGACAATTTCATCTTGGAAAGCAATTCAGAATTTATATATTTATCGAGAATTGACTAATAATTCTAAGGTGATTTGGATAAAATTAGAGTATTCCAAGTTAACTGAAGTTAGAAATAGTATTATTTTATTGCCAACTTGGGTTGTTGAAATTGAAAATAAGACAACAAAAACAAGTTCAATTAAGCGGGTTAATGCCTTCACTGGGCAAGTAATACAAAGTAGTATGTAACAGACTAAGGGGATTAATGTGAAAGTTTCTATTTTAGCTAGTGGATCAACTGGTAACACAAGTTTGATTGAAACTGAAAAACATAAAATTTTGATGGATGCTGGTTTATCTGGAAAGAAAATTAAAGATTTACTTGCACAAGTAGGAGTAGATATTAACGATATTGATATGGCTTTTTTAAGTCATGACCATAGTGATCATTCTAAAGGATTAGGCGTTTTGATGCGGAGATATCCACAGATAAATGCCTTTGCTAATAGTGGGACTTGGAAGTATTTAATTGATGAAAATAAAGTGGGTAAATTACCAGTAGAGCAAATCAATACTATTGAACCAGGACAAGTAAAAAGTTTTGATGACTTGGAAATTCAAGCATTTGCAACTAGTCATGATGCAGCACAACCTCAATATTATGTCTTTTCAAGTGCTGGTAAGCGTATTACCTTTTTAACAGATACAGGTTATGTTTCAGAAAAAGTACGTGATGTTATCAAAGATAGTGATGCTTATATGTTGGAATTTAATTATGATACTGAATTGTTAAGAAATGGGTCATATTCTTGGCAATTAAAAAAGCGAATTATGTCAGATTATGGACATCTATCAAATGAACAAGCTAGCGAAGTCTTTGAGGACGTTTTAACGGCTAAAACTAAGCATATCTTCTTAACTCATCGTAGCCAGCATAATAATACTTTGCGTTTAGCTCATGATACTCTGGTAAACAATTTAGCAAGGGATGAGATAGATTTTAATCCACAGCTAAAAGTCATTGATACTGATCCCAATATTCCTACAGACTTGATAAAAATTTAAAATTTTCAGCAAATAATATTCATATAATATTCAAAATTAGAGTATATGCTTAATTATGAAGATAAGGAGAGCGAGAATATGACAGAAGATAAAAATCCAAATGTCCAAAACCAGTCACAAAATCAAGCTTCTCGATCTAATTTAAGTACTGCCGATAAAAGCCAAAATAAACTTTTGACAAAAGCAGCAATTGTTGGTGTAGTGGCAGGATTATTAGGTGGTGGAGTTTCTTATGTGGGACTTGAACAATACTCAAATTATGCCGATTCTAGTTCCGCACAAACTTCTATTTCCAGTTCTAGTGCAAGTATTTCTAAAAATAGTGCTAAAAATTCTGGTACGATGACCAGTGCTTACAACAAGGTTAAGGGAGCCGTTGTTTCAGTAATTAATTTGAAGAAAAATTCTACTCGTAAATCAAGTAGTATTTATGACTTATTTGGCGGTGGTGATTCAGATTCGTCATCTAGTTCATCAACTACGAAATATACAACTTATTCTGAAGGCTCTGGGGTAATTTATTTAAAGTCTAATGGTAAAGGCTATATTGTAACTAATAATCACGTAATTAGTGGAAGTGATAAGGTACAGGTAGTATTAGCTTCAGGAAAAACAGTATCTGCTAAGGTAGTAGGTAAGGATTCGACTAGTGACTTAGCAGTTCTATCAATTGATGCAAAATATGTTACACAAACTGCTAGTTTTGGTGATTCTAAGTCATTAATTACTGGACAAACTGTAATTGCTGTTGGTTCACCTATGGGTAGTGAATATGCTTCTTCTGTAACGCAAGGGATAATATCTGCACCAAGTAGAACAATCACCACTTCTTCTAACCAACAGACAGTTATTCAAACTGATGCCGCTATTAATCCAGGTAATTCAGGTGGTGCATTGGTAAATTCTGCTGGACAAGTAATTGGGATTAACTCTATGAAATTGTCCCAATCTACCGATGGTACATCAGTTGAAGGAATGGGATTTGCCATTCCTTCTAATGAAGTAGTAACTATTATTAATCAATTGGTTAAGAATGGAAAAGTAACTCGACCACAATTAGGAATTAAGGTTATTTCATTAAGCGAGTTAAATTCAGCTTATAGAGAACAATTAGGAATCAAAACCAGTTTAAAGAGTGGTATTTATGTAGCTAGTGTAACTAAGAATAGCGCAGCTAGTGCTGCAGGGATGAAGAGTGGAGATATTATTACCAAAGTAGATGGTACTAGTGTTTCAGATGTTGTTTCACTCCATGAAATTTTATACAAGCATAAGATTGGCGATAAAGTAACGGTTACCGTGAATAGAAATGGTAAGACTGTTAATTTAGATGTAACACTTAAGTCAAATTAAGAATAATGTAAAAACTGCTAAGGTGCATTGTTAAGCACTTTAGCAGTTTTTTCTTAATAAAAAGAATGTGAAACTAATTTAAGTTCGCTTTTTAAATTTGTCAAGGAAGAAATAAGTGAGGTAAGCTTGTGGGAAAATGTGGAAAACTCTGTGGATTGTGTATAAATATCTAAAAAAGCGGTTTCCTTATGGGAATAAGCTGTGCATAATTAGTGGATAAAATTTAGAAGTAATATTATTTAATAGCTATAAATGCTGATATATCAACAAAATATATAAAAAGCTTGTAAATGCAGATATACACAGGAAAAATATCAAAAAAAGTATAAAAAATTTTTTCAGAAAGTTAGTTCCCACTATTAGTAGTAGATGCTAAGAAAAAAGTACAATATATAGAATTTTGATTTCCACAGGTGTGGATAACTTGTGTGGAATAGTTGTAGATTCTGGGGTAAAATTAATAACATGAATATTAAGATAGTATGTGTTGGAAAACTAAAAGAAAAGTATTTTAAAGACGGTATAGCAGAATATGCAAAACGATTGAGTCGATTTGTGAAGTTTAAGATTGTGGAAGTACCTGATGAAAAAGCTCCTGAAAATATGAGTGAAGCTGAGCAAGAGCATGTTAAGGAAGTGGAAGGAGAAAAGATTCTTAGCAAGATTAAAGATAAGGAATATGTGATTGTAACGGCTATTAAAGGACGCGAGAGAGCTAGTGAAGAATTAGCCAAAGAAATTGCAGATTTGGGTACTTATGGACATTCAGATATTACCTTTGTGATTGGTGGTAGTTTAGGAACGAGTCCAGCTGTGAATAAAAGAGCTAATGATTTATTGAGCTTTGGAAAATTGACGATGCCCCACCAGTTAATGAGATTAGTTCTCACTGAGCAAATATATCGGGCATTTATGATTAATTCTGGTAGTCCATATCATAAGTAGAAAAAGCTAAAAGGAACCGAATTTTGACATTCGGTTCCTTTTTTATTTGCTAAAAATGAAAAAGATATTATAATAATTAAAAATTATATTTAATAGAGGTACATGTCATATGATTGCTTTTAAAAATTTACAAAAAAGGAAGTATTTTAATAATTGAAGGGATTTAGAATTATATGGATCAAGATTTACAATTTGATCAAGTAAAAAATAAATTAGCTAGTTTTGCCAGAACAAGTGAAGCAAAAGAGCGCATAGTGAATATCAAGCCGTTAACTAATATTAAAGCCGTTGAATCTCTGTTAACTCAGACTGAAGAGGCGGTAAAATTGCTAAATTTGCGGGAACATATTCCATTTGCAGGTAGTGAAAATATTGAGCACTTACTTAAAAAAGTTGAAAAGGGAATTAGTTTAGATGCAACTGAATTAGAAACGATTGCTGACTTCTTACGTGTCAATTTATTGATAAAACGATATTTTTATAAAAGAAAAATGTTGGCGCCTAATTTAGCGTTGATTGCTAGTGATTTAGTAGAGTTAACTAAGTTAGAAAATGAAATTTATAGCAAAATTGAACATGGGATTGTAAGTGACAATGCAGGCTATGACTTAGGAAGACTGCGTAGAAAAAAATGTGAATTAAAAGAAAAAGTAAAAAACTACTTGTCAGATTTTCTTAAAAATAAAAATTATGAGCAGTATTTACAAGACTATATTCCCTTTAAAAAAGAGGGACATTGGACAATAGCTGTAAAAGCTAGCTTTAAATCTAAAATTGCAGGTCAGGTTATAAGTAAGTCAGCTAATGGAAAAACTTTTTATATTGAACCAGCAAAAGTTAGCAATTTGGTTTCACAAATACTTGCGATTGAAGCGCAAATCACATTAATTGAAGAACAAATTTTAGGTTTATTAACAGCTAGGATATTTGAAGATTTACAAGCGCTTAGAACTAATCTCGCAATAATTAATGAAATAGACTTCATCTTAGCAAGGGGGCAATTTTCGATTGATTTTTCAGCGAAAAGACCACAATTGAATGAAAAGCAAGAATTGGTTTTGCATGAAGTACGTCATCCTTTGATACAACATCCAGTGCCACTTTCATTAAGTCTAACTAATCAGACAAGAGGTTTGATGATAACAGGTCCTAATGCTGGCGGAAAGACTGTCAGTTTAAAAACAGTTGGATTAAGTATCTTGATGACAGAAATTGGTTTATTTTTACCAAGTAGTAAGCCATGCAATATTCCAATTGTTAAAGATATATTTATTAGTATTGGAGATCATCAAAATTTAGATAATTCTTTATCTACTTTTTCTGCCGAAATGACAACTTTAAGTAAGATTTTGCAAAAAGCAGGAAAAAGGAGCGTAATCCTACTTGATGAAATTGGTTCGGGAACCGATCCTAATGAAGGAGCTGCGATAGCAATCGCTAGTTTAAGTGAATTAATTAATTCTGGCAGTATAGTTATTGCTACTACTCACTATAGCGCAATAAAGGATTATGCAAATAAGCAAGCTAACTTTATAACTGCATCAATGGATTTTGATTTGACAACTTTACAACCTACATATCGTTTGAAAATGAATGAAGTTGGCGATTCACGTGCTCTCTGGATAGCTGAAAAAGTAGGAATTAATAAAAAAGTAATCACAGAAGCTAAAAAAATATTACAAACTGGTAAATATCCTTTAAAAGCAAGTAAAATTATTTTTCATGAAAAAACTAAAAGTAAATATCATAATGCTTCATTAGCCAAGGGAGATATTGTTTATTTAAGTAATTTAAAGAAAGAAGGTATTTTTTATCAAAAAATTCAGTTTAAGGATGAAATTGAGGTTTTTGTAGATAAAGAATTTGTAACTGTACCGCTGAAACGAGTGAAATTATTGCGACAAGCCAAAGACTTATATCCTGAAGGTTATAATTTGGATTTATTGTTTATCAAAGATTATCAAGATTATAAGTTTAATCGTGATTTAAATCGCGGTTCGAAAAAAGCTTTTAAAACATTAAATAAACAAAGAGTAACAGGGATAGAGAGTGGAAAATAATGAATGAACTTTTAGCTGTACAAAATATTAAACGCTACTTCAAAGGAAAGAATAAAACAATCTTCAAAGCTGTTGATGGAATTAGCTTTATCCTTCATAAAGGTGAGGTGATTTCTTTTGTCGGGCCTAATGGAGCGGGGAAAACGACCCTAATTAGGTCTATTTCAGGTTATTTAGTTCCTACTAGTGGCAAGATTGAAATCATGGGCTTAAATTTAGCACAAAAACCTCGAGAGGCACGCCAAAAGATGGGAGTTGTCTTTGGTGGAGATCGAGGGTTTTATAACTCAGCTTCTGCCTATGATAATCTAGCCTTTTTTGCAAGGCTACTTAACGTTAAAGAAAAAGACATTAAAAATAATGTCTTGAATGCCTTAGAAATTGTTAACTTACTTGATGTTAAAGATAAGTATGTTGGCTCTTTTTCTAAAGGGATGATGCAAAGATTGCATATTGCTCGCGGATTAGTTAATAAACCTGAAATTCTAATGTTAGATGAGCCAACTGCTGGTTTAGATGTGGAATCTGTTTATACGGTTAGAGAGCTGATTAAAAACTTAAAAGAAGCAGGTCATGGAATTATTTTAACTAGTCATGATATGGCAGATATTGAAACTTTAGCAGATACAATTCATTTAATTGGTGGGGGAAAACTAGTCTTTAGTGGTAATAATGATCAGATTAAAGAATTTGCTGGAGTTGATGCTAACACTAGCTTAGAAAAAGCCTACTTAGCAATTGCACCTAAGTTGAAGAGGGGGCTATAAAGATGCTACGCTTCATTAACTTAGTTAAATTCCAGCTTAAACTGTATGTTAAAAATAGTTATTTTGTTATGTTGGTAATTACAACTACAGCCACAATGGAGCTATATCAGTATTTAGCCCATTATGTGAATCAAACTTATACTGGGCAGGAATGGTTAATTGCTGGAATTATGGGAACCTGGGCTTCTTGTACAACTAGTGCCGGTGCTCTAGCTTATCAAAGATGGCAAGGAACTTTACCGTATTTATTAAATTCAGGAATTAGCCGCGAGCTAGTTTTACTTGCAACGCTGTCGCCAGCAGCAATTTATGGCTTAGTTGCTTTTCCTTTAGCTGGAGTTTTGGCCATAGTATTAGGGATTCCAGTAGCTAATTTAGACTGGCAGCTTGGGCTAGGGATTGTAATCTTATGGTTGACTGCAACAGTTTTGAGTTATTTTATTAGTTTACTTTTCATCTTAACTCGAAATGCAATGGCATATGAAGAATTAGTCTTAACTCCCATCTTACTTTTATCAGGTTTGTTAACAATTCCAAGTTTTGCCTTGCCATATTTGAAACCAGTGCAAATGCTAAGTCCGTTGACTTTGCCAATTAAGCTAATTTATCAAGAAAAAATAAATTTAGAACTTATTCTTACTTATCTTTTAGTAACTATATTTTTTGTCTATATCTCCAAAATACTAACCAAATTCGTTATTAAACGAGCCTTCAAAGAAAATAGATTGGGGGTATTCTAATGGAAAATTATAAAGTTACTTTTTCAACAATTGGTGATTTTGAAAATTTACGAACCATTATTGTTAATTATTTGATTTTGCCAGTTGTGTCCCTTGTTATGTTTTTACTAATTATTTATGATACTGGTCAAGATTTTCGTCGAGTGTTAATTGGAAGTCTTGCTACAACGGCGATAATTACGATGGTAGGAATTATTACCGGTTCATATTGTTATGACCAAAATGTTGGTACTAGTGAAGAAATTATTTCCATTAAGCCCAAGTTTAGCCAATATTGGTTACCCAAGATTATGATAGCTAGTGTAGCTGCAGCGTTGGAATTGTTGGTATTGGCTTTGATTGCTTTAACTAGTATGGGGATGTTAGCTTACGCAGGAAAATTGACTAGTGCATTTTTAATTATGATTGTTTTTGCTAGTTTGTTAGCTTATATTTGTGCGCTTGCGGGAGATCAAAAAGAAAATCCATATTGGCTAACTAATATTGCAACTGCTAGTTTGGTACTTGTAGCTGGAGTGATTATTCCTGTGAGTCAGTATCCAACTTGGCTAAGGGTAGTAGCAGAAGTTTTTCCTGTTAGTGATTTACTTGATTGGATTTTAGCTGGGAGTTATTTTAATCAGGCTTTGGCAGTTACGCTTTTTAAGCTGGGATTTTGGTTTATTTTAGCTGGTGGGATGCGACTTTATCATAATTGGTATGTAAGAAATAGGTAGCAATTAAGCAAATATAAGAAACTAAGTAAAATATATTGAATACAGATAACTTTGGAGGTACAACTATGACCCTAAAATATGCTCATCCTTTCAAACTATTTATGTACTTAATCTTGGCAATAATTAAGTCGTTTGAAATGGTATTTGTTGCTTATACTTTTAAACTGTTTATTGATTATGCTAATAAACCCAAGGGTAGTTTGCTAAATATTGTACTTGTTGCTTTTGGAGTATTAGTTTTATTGGGAATAGCGGGAGTGCTATATCAATTGCTGTATGCCAATATTGTGACTGAGATTAATTTAAATATTAAGGCTAAAGCAGCAAAATACTTACTTGTTAATAGAAATTCTAATTCTGAAATTGATGTATCGTTCATGACTAATGACTTAAAGCAACTTGAAACTAATCGCATTGAAGCACAACTAGATATTATCATGAATGCCATTCAATTTATTTCAGCTTTTGTTTCAGCTTTATTAGGGTCATGGATTTTATCATTGGTATTCTTATTTGCTGCCTTTGCTCCAGCATTATTACAGAATATCTTTGGACCAATGATTGAAAAAAGTTCCGATGTCTGGGAAAAAGAAAATCGAAAATATACTAATACAGTAGATGATTCTTTGACTATCGCACCCATGTCTCAGCTTTATGATGTTGAACCTTCATTGATGCATCGCTTGTATAAAGCAGCTAAAAACATGGAATTAGCTCTTAGAAAGACCAATAGTGTTAAACAGATTGCTAATGAATTAACTATGACTTTAGCATTTATTTGTTCAATGTTATTACCTTTTGCGATTGGGGTATATTTGGTAGTTAATGGGCAGATAACATTGGGTACTATCATGATGATTGCCCAATTAGCAAATAACTTTATTAATCCTATTGTTGGTATTTTTGGTGATATTAATAATGTTAAGTCAACAAATCCAATTTGGAATAAATTTTTAGCAATTCCGGAACTTACTAAGGAATCTATAGAATCAGCTACAAATAAATTCACTAACTTAAAAATCCAAAATGCTGCAATTAAAATTAATGATAAGCAAATTTTCTCTAACGTAAATTTAGATGTTAAATCAGGTGAAAAAATTTTACTTGATGCGCCATCGGGTTGGGGGAAATCGACTTTATTAAATGTGATAACTGGTAATTATAAGTTAACTACTGGTGATTATCTGTTTAATGGTAAAGAAGAAAATGGTAATTGGAGTCAATTGCACCAGTACTTTAGCTTTATTAATCAAAAACCAATAATTTTAGATGATACTTTAGGCTTTAACATAACTTTAGGAAGAAAAGTTTCTGCTGAAATTTTAGACAATGCAATTACTAAAGCGGGATTAAAAGAGCTAGTTGCAGATAAAGGGTTAGATTACCAAGTTGGCAAAAATGGGAAGAACCTGTCTGGTGGTCAAAATCAACGGGTTGAAATTGCTCGGGCAATTATAGCTGATCGTCCAATTTTGATTGCTGATGAAGCTACTAGTGCTTTAGATCAAGAACTATCTGAAAAGATTCATCAAACTATTTTAGAAGATTTCCCAGGTACAGTAATCGAAGTTGCCCATAAAGTTTCTGAAAAAGAAAAGGCTAAATTTACTCAAGTAGTAGAATTAGTTAAAGCTTAAATAAACTATCAACAGAAAAATTATAGAGCCAAAAATAGCGGTTGAGAATAATCTCATCGCTTTTTTGATTTTCCTGAATAAAATCCTCTGTTTTTTCGTATTTTATATTGTACGCAAAAATTAGGAGGAAAAGAGATGCTAGATGATAACAAATTCTATGGCTTCACAAATGATGAGATCTTTGGCAGTATTATGCAAAATAAACGTTTTTGTAAGGCGATTATTCAAGCTACGGTATAGTTTTCACTTGTACGACGATGAAGATAAGAGCATTCAGCTGCAAAATAATGCGGAAAATATTATTATCAATTCTAAAGGTAGCGGAAGCTACGACGCCAATTTGTTAAATCTCCAAAAGTTGATGAACGATGATAAAATAGAGTCAACAGGAGTTTTTAAAGATATTCAGACAAAAATTCAAGAGTATAATGATGATCCAAAAAGGAGAAATCTTATGAGAACAGCAGAACTACGAATGAAAGAAGAGACTGCAGTAGCAGAAAAACGTGGTATTGAATTAGGAACCAAGCAAGAAGCACGAAGAAAAGATCAGAATACGGTAAAAGCTTTCGTAACATTTTTTAAACGTACTCAACCTGAAATAAGTGAAGCAGAAGTATATTCCGCAATCAAAGATTCGGTTGACTCAGACTTCAGCCTTAGTGATGGTGAAATTCGCAAAATAATTCATCAGAATTTGAAGTAAGCTAGCGACAGTGGCTGAAAGTTTAGCATGGATAAAAGCAAACAAAGATGTTTCTCTTTCAGATGAAGAGATAAAAGCTATCTTGAAAGAAAACAACTAAATATCACTAAAACACTAAAAATAAATAAAATCCCTCCAAACCAGAGGTAATCACTGAAGCGGACTTGCACAACTTGCAAGACGCTTCTTTTTTTATCTTCACTAAAGCCATGAGATACCATTGCTTGAGCAAGCATCTCTGAATTAGCTAAAGCAGCAAGTAGCGCCTTGAAATAAAGTCTTGGTGAAAAAAGTGAAAGTGGAGTTTGCCTCATCAAACCAGCATATCTAATTTGCCTAATTTGGCGTTTCATCTTAGGCAAAATATTAACTGCAGCCAAAAAGCCGTAAGCAAATTTAGCAGGTAGGTGGAGATTTTGTTCAAATGATCTGGCAAGAGTAGTCATATCGGTTGTTAAAGTTAAAGCTGCTCCGGTAAAGACATAGACATAAATTCTGCTAGCTAAGCTAGTGGCATCATAGATGGAGCTTTTACTAAAGTACCCAACCGTAACGAAAACGGAAATCGCAGCTAAAGCAGGATAAAGTAATAGCTTGAAAAATTGGCTTAACTTCAAGCGATACTTTACTAAATAGATAAAGCAAGCGAAGATAACAATTAAGTTTAATTCAACTGAGTTAGTTGCTGATATAACTAGCGCAATAATTAATAAAAGTAAGAATTTAAAACTAGGATTCAAGACTTTCACCTCCATTTTGGATATAAGTTAAATCTTTTTTAGCTAAAACTAAATGGTAATCACAAATTGGTGCAAATTCAGAAATTTGGTGACTAATAATTACAAAGGTTTGTTTTGTTTGTTTTTGCACCTCAGCCAGTAAATTAATAATTATTGTCCGCGAAGAAGAATCAAGCCCAGCAAGAGGTTCATCTAAGAGCAAGACATCATGATTACTTAAGAGCATTAATAGAATTTGCAGCTTCTTTTTTTGACCACCAGATAGGGTATAGACGCTATGATTTAATAACTTGCTTAATCCTAATGTGTCTAAAATCTCGGTTAATTTTTCTGGGGTAAAATAAGGATTTACTTGTGTTTTTTGACTTAAAGCCAGCTCTTCTTTGACAGTGATTTCTAAGAACTGATTGTTAGTTTCTTGAAAAACTTGAGCAACATGTGACAAATAATGCTTTAAGCGCCATTTTTTAACTTCTTTTGTTTGGTAAGTTAAGTTTCCAGTGTAGGGATGCATTTTAGTTAAAGTCTTAAATAAGGTAGTTTTGCCTGCTCCATTTTCTCCTGTAAGTAAGGTGATTTTTCCTTGATAGATAGCTTGATTCGATACTTCAATTAAAGGAAGCTTGTGTTTAATAACGGTATTGGAAAAAGTAAAGAGTGAATTTTGCTCTTCAGGCAAGACAAAATTAGTATTAATGGGCTGCTTTAAATGATGAAATAAACTAGCTCTTTCATTACTAGTTAAGTGATGGAGCTGCTTGTTTTCAAATAGCCAAATTTCGTCTGCTAGAGTTTCATAATCTGGTAAATCGTGGTCAACAATAATCACAGTTTTACCAGCTTTAACTAATTGGTTTAGTTTAAGTAAGATACTTTTTCTACTAGCTAAGTCACAACTTGCAAAAGGCTCATCAAGTAAAAGCAAATCACTGTCCATTGCTAATAAAATAGCTAAAGCAACTTTTTGCTTTTCGCCGCCTGAAAGCTGATTTAGTGGGCGTTTAAGTAACGGAGTGATACCAGTAAATTGAGCTGATTCTGTGATTTTATTTTTATAAGTTTCACGTGAAACACCGATATTTTCCAATGTAAAAATCAACTCATCATAAGCTGTAGGTAGAGCAAATTGAAGTTCAGGATCTTGAAACATCATGCTGGTTTTTAAATTAGTTGTGATATTGCCACTAAGCTTTCCACCAAATTTAGGTAATAAGCCAGCTATAATTTTAAGTAGCGTTGATTTACCAGCTCCATTTTCACCGATTAAGAGATGGAGTTTGCCAGGAGTAAAATTCGCAGATAGGTCCTTGATAATTACTTGCTCATCATAAGCGAAGTTTAAATTTGATATAGAAATTGTTTGCAAAATAAAAACCACCTTCCTTGAGGTGGCATTAGTAATCACAAGTCATTTTCCCTTCACTAGCATTACCTAGACCAGGTTCAATGGGTATCATCTCAGCCTAACGGCACCCCTAAACGTCTTGATTATATATAAAAACGCTGTCATTGTCTATTCAATTGCTTTTAGACGTTGTATAGTTAATTAAAACAAGTTGAAAAGAGAGTTAGTATGGACAAGAAAAGAACAATTATTGTCACCATGGCTTTGCTATTATCTAATGCAATGTCAGGACTAGACAATACTATTATTAATACCGCTCTGCCTCGAATTATTGCAGATCTTAAAGGAATCGAATATATGGGCTGGATGGTTAGTGTATTTTTGCTAGGAACAGCCGTTGCAACCCCACTTTGGAGTAAGTTGGGTGAACGAACTAGTAATAAAATAGCCTACCAATTAGCGGCATTAACATTTTTATTAGGAGCATTATTTCAAGGAATGGCTCCTAATATGTTTATCTTACTATTGGCACGTTTACTGTGTGGATTAGGTAATGGGGGAATGGTTTCAATTCCTTATATTATTTATTCTGATTTATATCCAAATCCCGCTAAGAGAATGAGGACGTTAGGGCTAGTTAGTGCCTTTTATTCTTCAGCTACTATTATGGGTCCAATGCTAGGTGGCTGGATAGTTGATACTCTATCATGGCGCTGGGTATTTTATTTAAATATTCCAGTAGCTTTGATATCAATTATTCTTGTGCAGATTTACTTTATCGATGAAAAAATTGAAAGACCAAAGAAAAAAGTGGATTTGGGTGGGGCACTTACCCTAACTTTAGGCCTAATTATTATGTTGATAGGTGTCGATTTAATTGGTGAGACTCAGTTGGGTACCCTATTGGTCTTATTTGCGGCAGCTTTAATTTTCTTTGGAATGTTAATCATTATTGAAAAAAGAGCTGAAGATCCAGTTATTCCAGGACATTTATTTAAAAATTCAGATTTAAATATTGATTTTGCTTTGTTTGTTTTAATTTGGGCAGCAATGATGGCATTTAGTGTTTATGCACCGATGTGGGCTCAAGGATTACTAGCTACCAGTGCATTTATTGGTGGAGCCACACAAATTCCGGGTGCATTTACTGATTTATGCGCTTCTTTGTCAGTTGCTAAAATGCGAGAACATTGGTCAGCAGGTCAAGTGGTATTAATTGGGATTGGATCACTGCTAATAGGTTATTTCTTAATGATGTTTGGACCTATTACAATGCCTTATTTCTTAATTATTTTAGCAGGGATGTTTCAAGGTGTTGGTAATGGAATTGTCTTTAATGAATTACAAGTTAAGGTTCAACAAGATGTTGAGAAGAAAGATGTTCCAGTAGCAACTTCATTTTCATTTTTAATTAGAATGATTGCTTCTGCTGTTGCTGCTAGTGTTTTTGGGTTAATTATGAATGCAGCACTTTTTAGAGGAGTAAGAGAAAGTGGTGGTAGTATAACTATCAATATGCTTAATCACTTATCAGATGCTGAAACTAGTAAGTCTTTGCCACAAGCGTTGTTGCCACAAATGAGGCAGATTCTTTATAGTGGAATTCATAATATTATGATTGTAGCAACAACATTAATTGTTGGTTCATTTATTATTGGCTATTACGCCCGTCAAAAAGAAAAGCGTACAATCAGCAAATAAAAAGTTATTAATTGTATAATCATATTAAGGCGGTGATTTAAGTGGCAATTTTTACATTAGACCAATACTTAAGAGGGGTCATAAAAAATACTAAACAGAGTACTAATGACTTAAAGTTAGACTCCAAAAATAAAAATTAGAAAGATTTTGCCATTTATGTTGAAAATCATAATGGCGGTATTCACCGCTATCATTCACAAGAAGAATGGCTTTTTGTAGAAAATGGAACTTGTTCTATTAAATTACGTAATCAAATACTTGATTTGTCAGCTGGGAATTTGGTTCTAATTAAGGCGGGTCAAGCATTTGAAATTAAAGAACAAACTTCTGAAACAGTAGTCGTTAAAATGCGTGTTAAAGCCATTTATGATTTTGAAAAAGAACTTCAGAATTATATGAGTCTTGATAATAAAGAAAATGAAATTTTAGTAACTGTAAAGAGCCTGTTAGCTGAAAAAGGATATCTTTTTATTAAGACAAGTAGGTTAATGAAGCAGAGTCAATTGATTGAAAATGCCATTAATGAATATTTAAATGGTGATTTATTTATGGCATCGATGATGGCTGGAACTTTTAGTCAATTACTTGCTTTATCACTTAGAACGCAAGTATTTAGTCAAGCTACTGGAAAGAGTAAGAAAGCTAATTTTATCGGTAGTGACCTTGATAGGTATATCGACTTACATTTTGCAGATGTTAAATTAGCGGAAGCAGCGGAATATTTTGGATTTAATCAAAATTATTTCTCCAATTTAGTTAAACAAAAGACTGGTAAAAGTTTTGTTGAACATGTTGATGAAAGAAGAATGCAAGAAGCACGAGAATTATTGGCGCAGCCCAATTTATCATTAAAAGAAATTATTAGTCGAGTAGGGTATTCAAGTAAGTCTTTTTTCTATAAAAAGTTTAGTGAGTATTATGGTACTACTCCAGCATTGATGAGAGAAGAATTATTTAGACAGGCGAATATTAACTTGAAATAGGGCTAATAAGGTGTAAGAATGAAAAAAATTATCAATCTTTTATTGATGTTGGGTGTTATAACGCTTTTGTTTTCTGTAACGGGACAAAGAGTATTAGCGGATAGTCCTAGTTATGATATTACTAATGTAAAAGTAGCAAGTCATATTCAAGCTGATGGCAATTTAACAATTGAACGAAAGATTACTTATAAGTTTGATAGTTCTGCTCGTGGTGTTTATTATCGGCAGAATTTGTTAAAAAATCAAAAGTTGCTTAATCCTCAAGTAGAAATAATCAATCAAGGTGTAACAAAGGCAATAATTAATAATTCCAGTGGAAGTAATGATACCTATCAACTTAGTTATAAAAATGGCTATCAATTTAAAGTATTTCACAAAGTAAAAGCAGGTAATCGTTTTACCATTGTATATCGTTACAAGATAACAAATGCTATAAAAAATTGGCAGGATACAGCTGAGCTTAATTTTAAAATTATTGGTAATGGTTGGGAAACTGATTTAGATCATGTTGAAGCTGAGGTTATATTTCCAAGTAAGGTACCGATATTAAAAGCTTGGGCCCATGGTGACATATCAGGTCATATTCAAGTATTGCCAGATAAGGGACGAATCATTATGACTGCTGACAATGTAGCTGGAGATACTGGAATTGAGGTCCATGCAATTTTTCCAACAAGTGTTACTACAGATAATAAAAATGTTTCAAATGAAAAGCGTAAGCAATTTATTTTAAAACAAGAAAAACAACTTGCAGAAGAAGCTAACCAAAGAAGAAAAAGAGCGGGATATATTTTAATTTTTAGCATCATTGTTTCTATTTTGGCGATAATTGTCAGTTTATTCGTAAAGAAACAAGGATCAAAACCTAAGAAAATGTCTGCCTTGGCTCATAGTTATGAAATTCCTGAAGTAAGTCCTATTATAGCTCAAATTCTTGATAAGACTTCCAAGCCAGATACTCAAGCATTGATGGCTTTAATTACTGAATTGACCGGAAAGCATAAGTTAGAAATTAGAGAAGAAAAAGTTGGCAAGATTATAAAAAAGTCGAGCTATCGAATTTTTTTGAAGGATCAAACTGCTTTAAGTCAGCAACCACTATTAAGATTTTTATTTGATGAAGTAGGAAACGGTGCAAGTTTTTCTACATATGAATTAAAGAAATTTGATGATCCTAAAGAATTAAGTGAGAAGTATCAAGCTTGGAGAAATCAATATTACAAGCAAGCTTATCAAAGAAATTATTTCTCAAATAAAATCCGAGAAAAGAAGCAAAATATAGTAGCTTTAGCTGGAATATTGGTTGTTATTAATGCAATAATTATTTTCTTATCATGTATGTTAAGTATAATTTCATGGCAATTATTAGTATTAGCAATTAGTTTAGCAATTTTAAATGGTATTTCGTGGTTGGTAGCTGCTAGTCGGTTAAGCATTTATACAGAAAAAGGTGCCGAGATTACAAACCAAGTACGTAGTTTTAAGAAGATGCTTGAAAATATTGGTAATTTTAAAATGAGAGATATTGGCGAGCTTATTCTTTGGGAAGATATTATGCCTTATGCAGTAGCATTAGGTCTATCTGAGAAGGTTTTAAAACAACTCCGATTGGAATTTAGCGAGAGTGAATTAGCAACTAGTGATTTAGTTGTTTATCAAACTCTATATTTAACTAATAGTAGTAGCAATAATTTTGAACATAGTTTTACTTCTGCTTTTAATGCAGGCTCAAGTATTAGTTCTGATACAGGTTCATCAGGCGGGTTTTCAAGTGGTTCATCTGGTGGCTTTGGTGGTGGAAGTGGTGGAGGCGCCTTTTAGTGCTGTTTACTAGTTCAAAAATAGTAGTCAACAATAATGAAAAAGAAAAAACCATATTTCGATTAGATTTCGGAATATGGTTTTTCTTGGTTGTAATATAAAAGTTATAAATTTCCTATATTACTTCATTTTTTGCTTAAATATATTTACACTTAAAGTAGTAAAGCGTCTAAAGGAGAAAAGTTATGGCTAACTATCGCAGTGTTTTTGATATTATTGGGCCGGTTATGGTAGGACCTTCAAGCTCGCACACAGCTGGGGCAGTTGCAATTGGAAATGCTGCGCGCTTAATTTTTCAAAAAACTCCTAAAAAAGTAGTAGTTCATTATTATGAATCTTTTGCAAAAACGCACCGTGGGCATGGAACTGATTTTGCAATTGCAGGTGGACTGTTAGGGATGGCACCAGATGATGAGCGGATTCCTAAAGCACCAGAAATGGTTGCTAAAGCAGGAATTAAGTTGCGTTTTGTTGAAGAAGAAGGACCAAGTCCAATTAATCACCCTAATACTGCAATTATTGATTTATCAGATGGTGAAAAGCAAATTACAGTTGGGGGATGCTCAATTGGTGGTGGAACAATTGAAATTCGCTTAATCGAGTTACAAGGCTGTAAAATGAACTTAACTGGACCACTACCGATGGTTTTATATCAATCAAATGAAAAAAATAATCCTTTAGTTAGTCAATTAAATGAATTATTAGATCAAGAAGCAGGTTTACAAAAATTACAAAAATGGCCAGTAGCTAATGGTGAATTATATGAATTTGATATTGAAAAATATCTAGCACCTGATACTTTAGCTTTAATGCAAGAAAAATTTAAAGGGATAATCTATTTAAAGTAGGAAAAATTATGTTCGATAGTGTTAAAGAAATTGTTGATACAGCTAACAAAACAGGAAAGGCAATTTCTGAATTAATAATTGAAGATGAAATCAAAACTTCAGGTTTATCGCGAGCAGAAATATGGAAGAAGATGCAATTCAATCTTCAAACCATGCAAAAAGCCGTCAAAAGAGGTGAATCTGGTAAGGGTGTAATATCTTCAACTGGCTTAACTGGTGGTGAAGCCGTAAAAGTGGCTAAATATCGCCAAACCCATAAGACCTTGTCCGGGGATACTATGATGGGAGCTGTGCAAGCAGCGATGGCAACTAATGAAGTAAATGCCGCTTTAGGGATTATTTGTGCAACCCCAACAGCTGGTTCATCTGGTACTTTGCCAGGGGTAATTGCTTCTTTAGAAAAAAGGCTTAATTTAGATGAAGATGCGTTGGTGCGATTTTTATTTACAGCCGGCGGATTCGGCTTAGTAATTGCTAATCATGCTGGAATTGCTGGTGCAACTGGAGGCTGCCAAGCAGAAGTAGGTAGTGCTTCAGCGATGGGGGCAGCGGCGGCAGTTGAAGCAGCTGGAGGAACACCGCAGCAATGCGCCGAAGCGTTATCGATTGCAATTAGTAATTTGTTGGGCTTGGTTTGTGATCCGATTGCTGGTTTGGTTGAAGTTCCATGTGTTAAACGTAACGCTATTGGAGCAGCTAATGCTTTGGTTTCGGCTGACTTAGCTTTGGCAGGATGTGTAAGCATAATTCCAGCAGATGAATGTATCATGGCCCTTGATAAAGTAGGGAAGTCTATGCCAGCTGCTTTGCGTGAAACTGGGATAGGAGGTTTAGCCGGAACTCCTACCGGGCAAGCAATTAAGGCTAAGATTTTTGGTAAAGATGCTTAGTGGTGAAGAAAATGAGAGCACCAGAAGTTATTAAAGATGAAATTATTAAGCAACTAACGACTGTTGTTGACCCTGAATTAGGAATTGATATTGTTAATATGGGTTTTGTCTATAGTATTGACTTAGATGAAGATGGTATTTGTTTAGTTGAATTAACACTAGAGATTTTAGGTTGCCCCTTAGAAATTGTTTTAGCAAAGATGATTAAAGAGGTATTAGTAAAAATACCTGAAGTTAAAAATGTCGATGTTGAATTTAGGGCACAGCCTAGGTGGACGAAAGAGCGGATGTCAGATTACGCTAAATTTGCCTTGGGTGTGAGTTAATATCAGCAACACAAAAAGAGAATCCGTTAGGATTCTCTTTTTTACATCTGTTCAAGTCGCTTAATTCGTTCACTTGTAGGTGGGTGAGTGTCAAATAAACTGCTGTGTTCTTTCTTTACCGGATCTTCAATATAAAGGGCCCGGCTACTAGAACTCACATTTTCCATTGGCTGACTATTTTCAATCTTTTTTAAAGCTGAAATTAAGCCATGAGGATTTCTGGTTAATTCAACACTTCCGGCATCAGCTAAGTATTCCCGGTTTCTTGAAAGAGCTAAATTAATCAAAGTAGCAGCCAAAGGTGCTAACAAAATTGTGATTACGAAGAGTACGATTTTAATGATTTCTAAGTTCTTGTTGTCATTATCATCGTCATCTCTATCTCGTCTGCTACCACCAAACCAGAATAAGTAACGCGAAGTAAAGTCAGTTAATAGTGTAATAACTGTTAGCATTGCAATCGCAATAGTTGATACTAAAATATCATAATTGCGGACGTGAGAAAGTTCGTGACCTAGTACCCCTTCAAGCTCTTCCCGGTTCATCATTTCAAGTAATCCGCGTGTTACAGCAACACTAGCATGTTCAGGGTCTCGACCTGTCGCAAAGGCGTTAGGGCTAGCATCGTCGATAATGTAGACCCGAGGCATTGGAACTCGAGCAACCATTGCCATATCTTCAACGATATGCCAAAGTTCAGGATTATCTTGCTCGTGAATTTCTTCAGCATTATTCATGCTCATAACTAATTGGGCAGGATCATGCAAAACAATTGCCAAATAGATACCTGTTCCAATTACAGCAATAATTATTCCAGCTATCATGCTATCAGCGACAAAGTAGCCAACAGCTGCGCCAACTAAAGCTAAAATTAAAACAAAAATTGTTAGAATCAGAGCAGTTCTACGTTTATTTCTTGAAATTTGCTCAAATAGCATAGGCTAGTCCTTAAATGAAACTTTTGGAGCTTCCTTTTCAGCTTCTGGAGTTACTAAGTATTCAACCTTGGTGAAGTGGTGAATACCAGCCACAATATTTGAAGGGAAGGTTAAAAGCTTACGATCATAAAGAGCTGCACTTGAGTTATAAAGTTGGCGAGAATATGCAATTTTATTTTCAGTATTAGTAAGTTCTTCCATTAACTTACCAAATTCTTGATTAGCTTTTAAATCTGGGTAAGCTTCACGTAAAGCAAAGATACTCTTTAAAGAATCAGTAATTTGGTTTGAAACTTTCATCTTTTCTTCGTGGTCATCTGCTGGAACTTGAGTTAATTGATTTCTTAATTCAACGATTTGGCTCAAAGTTTCTTTTTCATGAGTAGCATAACCTTTAACAGTTTCTACTAAGTTGGGAATCAAATCATTTCTCCGTTTTAATTGAACGTCAATTTGACTCCATGATTCTTCAGTATATACTTTGGCATTTTGTAAGCTGTTGTAAGTGGTAATGTAAATAATTGCCAAAACAACAACAATTGCTAAAATAATCCAAATAGTCATAATTATATCTCCTTAAACTAATTTAATCCTTAAGATAATTGTATAGAATAGGATTTTTTTTACAAGAAAAAAGAAGACAATTAAGTCTTCTTTAAGTTAAATATTGAAATAAATTATTAACCAACCAACAATTGTTAAAATTATCAAACCTGAAAATTGTAAAATAGTCCAGTGTTTGAAGAACTTTCTTTTACTTGCACTAGAATGTTGATTGAATGTTTTTAAAACTAACATATTAGCCATAGATCCAACAACAGAACCAAAGCCACCGATATTAGAGCCTAGTAGTAATGCCTGGGCAAAATTAGTAAACTTTCCAACTAAGATAGTTGAAGGCACATTACTAATGAATTGGCTTGAAATAATTGAAGTTAAATAAGTAGATCCTTCAGAATATACAGTCATATGAATCAATCCAACAATCAATGGGATTTGTTGAATATCACTAATAAAAATAAAGAATAAAGTGAAAGTTAATAAAAGAGCGTAGTCAATCTTAAGATAAATCCTTGGATTAATTAACAGAGCTAATAACAAAGCTGCAATCATTGGATAGTAGATTGGCACAATTGAAAATACACCGAAAAAGAAAAAGATAAAGACAGCTGTAGTTAAAATTGTCATTCTCCAGTTAACATGAATATTTTCAGTTTGATTAACAGGAATATGGTCTTTAGGTAAGAAAAAGCAAGTTGCTATTAAAATTACTAAAGAAACAATTAAATAAGGTGTTGACCATGCAAAAAAGACATTAGCAGGTACATTATAATTGCTGACAATAAAAATATTGTGTGGATTACCCCAAGGAGTGAAAACAGCACCAATATTTGCTCCCATACCAATCAAGGTAGTTGGGTAAATTTGAGGTAGTTGATACTTTTTTGCAACATTTAAATAGAGGGGAATGAGGGTTAAGACCGTAATGTCATTACCTAAGAACATACCCGAAAGCACCGATAATAATGTGAAAAGCAAAGTTAATTTGCGAGTATTATCAGCCAAGCTAGTTAATTTATATGCTAAAATATCCAAAACATGTAAGTAAGCATAGATTTGAATTAAACAAAGCATTGCAGTAACAGAATAAAGTGTGTGAAAATTGATATCACTTATTCTTGGGCGCGCAAAAAATAAGCTAATGATTGTAATCACTAGAGAAATTTGGAATATGCGATCCTTAAAAATATTTTTCAAGACGGTCATCTGTGGTCCCCCTCATGCTAATCGCCTAAAAATCACCAAGTTTTATTGTGAGCCTTTTTTGTTAAGTGTGCAATATCTTTGAGCAATTTATTTCCTAATAATAAGCAAAAAAATTGAATTTAAGGTGTTAAAAGGTTCATTATAGATAACAAAGAAAGAGATATAGTTAGTGAGTAATAGGAGGATTTACTTATGACTAATAAAACTGTTCAAATCAATATTAAAGATGAAGCACAAGAATTAATAAAAAAGCATGTAAAACTTGGTCAAGTTGTTATTTTGACATTAGATGATGGTTCAAATAAATATTCAACTTTAGGTGGTACTTGTACAATTGGGGCAGATTTCCAATTAATTGTAACTGATCAAAAAGATCCAGAATATCCAGTAGTTATGGAAAATAATGCTGGATTGGAAATGTATACTTCAGATAATGAATTAGCATTTTTAACAGATGGCTTACTTTTAAATGCACGTAACGCCGTTATAAGCTTATATGATAACAGTGGTGTGATTGATGGAGCTGTTGCTGTACGTGAATATACGCCACATGAATTAACTGCCGAAGAAATGAAAAATGGCAAGACTTGTTAATTGTTCTGAATAGAGTGTTACAAGCATTTTACTAAAGTTATATTAATTGCTCTGATTTTAGTATAGGGGCTACAATGAAAATATAGATACTTAGCGGAATCGAGGGTAATTATGAATTTGGCAATCTTCCTTTTAGTTGGTATTATCATCATTTTAGTAGCTAATTTTTTAACCAGTACTAAGGTTCGTGAGCAAGTTAAAGATTATCTAAATAGGCTATTTTAAGTAAACTTGAAATTTAAGTCCTATATATGTTAAAATTACGTAGATTTTCGAAAATCTGAAAGGAAGAATAGACATGTCAAGAAACATTCACACTGGGATTAACCCACACCGTCGTCCTCGTAACGCTGCTAACTCAAAGAAGCGTGTTGCTCACGCAGCAGCAGTTGTAGAATACCTTAACAAGGCTGCTAAGGACGAAAACAAGTAAGATTTCAATAAAGACTACTAGGATATTTGTTCTAGTAGTCTTTTTTTATAACTTATAACTTTTACATTTGCATTTAATTTTTTTATTTGGTATGATAGTAAAAATTTTTAGTCAAATTTAAGTAAGGGAGGAAAATAAATAATGGGTTTACACGCATATTTACAAGGGTTATCAAGTTTGGAGTCAATTGACAGAGCGCCAGGTTACTTTAAATATCAACATCATTCAGTTGCAGCACACTGCTTTAGAACAGCTGAATTTGCCCAAATGATGGGAGATATTGAAGAAGTATATGGTGATCAAGAAGTTAATTGGAAGGCCCTTTACGAAAAGAGTTTAAACCATGACTATACTGAACGTTTCATTGGGGATATTAAGACCCCAGTTAAATACGCAACACCACAAATGCGTAAATTAGTTGGCGATGTTGAAGAAGCCATGACTAATGAATTCATCAAACATGAAATTCCAGCAGAATTTCAAGAAATCTACCGCAAACGTCTAAGTGAAGCAAAAGATGATACTTTAGAGGGAAAAATCTTATCAGTTTGTGATAAGCTAGATTTAATGTATGAAGCATATGGAGAAATTGAGTTAGGGAATCCTAATCCAGTTTATATGCAGATGTTCAAAGAAAGCTTAGAAACAATAAAAGAATTTGACGATTTAGCATGTGTTAAATACTTCATCAAAAAGATTTTGCCAGATTTATTTAAGGGTGATTTTGCTGGTGCAGTAAAGATGCAAAAAATCGCCTTTAGCATTTTGGTGGAGGAAAACTAGTGAGGCTTCAGTGTGAAAGTTGTGGACTAAGATTAGCTTCTTTTCATTTCAAAGAAAAAGGGTTAATCAATCCTAAATTACGGAGTATTTGTGATATTTGTCTTGAGCGAGGATTATCTGCTGAAGATTATGCAAATGATGTAATTGCAACTTTTGCACAAGCTCTCTTGTATGGCTATCGTGGTAAAGCAGGCACAGGCGAACATAACTTTATTGTTAAAGGTCAAAAGCAGAGAAAATCCTATGAAGCCTTTATGCAAGACTTCGATAGTAATGAAGTAGCCAGTGGTCAAATAGACCGTAGCGAATTAAATCAAGCTATCATTAAAAGTGAAGACGGCAAACTTGATTTTATTCCCCAAGGAGGGACTGAATTTAGTAAAAATCTTGCGGGGCTCGGCTTAAAGGTTAATTTTCAACTTAACGAAGTTGATTATATTAATCGTGAAAGAATTCGTGCAAAATATAAATATATTTGCCAATATTGTGGTCGCCCTGGCCGTAGCGTGGATCATAAAGATCCAGTATCTTTGTCACATAATAACGACTTAGATAATTTAATTTTGTCATGTAGTGAATGCAATCGCATCAAATCAGATATGCCTTATGACTTATTTGTGAAGTTAAATAAGCAGGTTGAAGATTTGAATAAAAAATTAGTTCGCTATGATGCTAGTTTAAGAACTTTAAAAGAAGAATTCGAACATCGTCGCCGTTATTTAGCAGGACAAGTGCATTTGAAAGGGGTCGTGAATGACCCAGAATTAAATGCGATTAGAAAAGAAAATAAAAGGCTGCAAGATGCAATTGATAGCTTAGAAAGTGATTATGACGCTATTAGACACCTGCGAGAAAATCACTTTACTACTGGCTGGAAGTTAGCCTTAGTAGCTAAGAAAGATGATATTGTGTAAAAGATATCCATTTGGATATCTTTTTTCTTTTGGCTTAGTTTGTGAATATTATTTATTTGCATAGTATAATAAACTGTTAAGTATTAAATTTATCTGTAAAAAGGGAGATGGTATTTATGGCTACTATGAAAGATGTTGCACGCGAAGCTGGTGTTGCTTTGGGGTCAGTTTCAAGAGTTATTAATCACGCTCCTGGTGTTAAGCAAAAGACAATTGATAAAGTTAATGCAGCTATCAAAAAGCTAAACTATGTTCCAGATGAATATGCAAGAGGCTTAAAAGTTAAATCTTCAAAGACTGTGGCGCTTATTTTACCTTCAATTTGGAACTTGTTTTTTGCGGAATTTGCTTATTATGTAGAAAAATATTTAGCAGAAAAAAATTATAAATTGCTACTTTGCAATTATTCTAATAATCCTAAGGCAGAACAGCATTATATTAAAATGGCTAAACAAAACAAGATTGATGCCATTATTTGCATCACATATGATGATTTGGATAAATATTTCTATGCTGGTATTCCCTTGGTATCAATTGATCGATATTTTGAACAAAAAATTTCTTATGTTACTTCGGAAAATTATGAAGGTGGCAGATTAGCTGCTGAAGAATTGCTGAAACATGGAGTGAAACACCCAGCCTTTATTGGTACTTATAACCATAATCCTAGTGATGTAATGAAACGTCATAAGGGTTTTGCAGAATATTTGTCAGAACAAGGATATGAATTTGCAGATGTTTATTTGCTAGAACCAGTGACAAAAGAAGAGGAAGAAACAGAGCTATTTAAGTTGCTAGATAAAAATCCTGAAGTTGATGGGATTTTCTGTAATACTGATAGTTTGTTACTAGATGTTAAAAATTGGTTAGCGCAACGAGAGATTTCCGTACCAGAGCAAATTCAGTTAATTGGCTATGATGGGATAAAGCCAGATTTTAATTCTGAATTAGGGATTTCGACAATTAGACAGCCACTCCCAGAAATGGCAAAATGCGCAGTAGAAATGGTTATCGAAAAAGTAGAGCAACATAGGGATGAACAAAGGATTGAGCGTTTCCCAGTAAGCTATATTGAAGGTAATACCACAAAAAATATTTGACAGCGCTTACACACGCTGTTATTATTTGAATTGTAAATGAAACGTTTCAATTTTAAAATGAAACAGGAGATACAAAAATGAAGAAGTTTTGGAAAACAGGTCTTGCAGCTATAGCCTGCATGGCTGGGTTATCACTTGCTGGGTGTTCAAGTCAAAAAGCCCAAAATCTGAATACAGTTACTATGTGGGTCCACGTTTCTAAAGATGACCCAGAAGGAAAGGCTTTATCTAAGAATATTTCTATTTTTAATAAGACTAACAAACATGGTTATAAGGCAAAAGTAGAATTTATTCCACGTTCTAGCTCTGGTGGTGGCTATGAAGATAAGATTAATGCAGCTGTTAATTCAGGTTCATTGCCAGATGTTTTAACTTTAGATGGTCCAAATACTGCTGCATATGCACATTCAAAGATTATTCAACCAATTGATAAGTACATTACTAATAAATCAGACTTATTACCAAGTATTGTTAAACAAGGTACTTATAAAGGTAAACTTTATGCAGTTGGCTATCAAGAATCATCTGTCGGAATTTACTACAACAAGAAGTTATTTAAGAAAGCCGGCATTTCTGATTCAGAATTACCAACTTTAAACAAACCTTGGACTTGGGATCAATTCTTAAGTATTTGTAAGAGATTAAAGAATAAGTTACACACTACACCATTTAACATGAACTTAAATGATCGCTCTGAATGGTCAATTTATGCTTTTGCTCCATTTGTATGGTCAGCAAATGGTGATATTGTAAACAGTTCATCAACTAAATCAACCGGTTACTTTGATTCAGCCAAGACTGCTAGTGCCTTTAAGTTTATCCAAGAATTGGTAAAGAAGGGCTACACTACTTTGAGTCCTAAAGATAAAGGATTTGAAACTGGTAAGTACCCAATGTTTTTAACTGGTGCATGGGAAATTCAATCTTTGAAGACTCAATATAAGTCACTTGATTGGGGCGTTTTACCATACCCTGTATCACCTGAAACTAAGAAGCTTGTTTCTCCTACTGGCTCATGGCAATATGCAATGAGTGCAACCGCTAAGAATAAGAAGGCTGCAGGTGCCTTAGTTAACTTCTTAGCAAGTAAAGAAGGAAGTTACAATACTGATAAAGCTTTAGGCGTTCTTCCATCAAGAAAGTCAAATATTGCTAGAATTTCTAAGAATGCAGATAGTGCGATGAAATTCTTAATTGAACAAAATGAACAATCAGGTCATGCAAGACCAATTATTGTTAACTACCCACAAATTTCTCGTACTTTTGCGGAAACTGTTCAAGATGTAACACTTTACCAAAAGAATCCTAATGTTGAAAAGGTATTGAAGAAACAAGCTAAAGCAATGCAAAAATACCTTAAGTAGTTTAGAAGGGATTTTTAGATATGAAAAATAAAGTTTTGCGAAATCAAATAGGTTGGCTATTCGTCCTACCCGCAATCCTCTTATTGCTGATTTTTCTTATCATTCCTTTTGCTATGTCAATTAGCTATTCTTTCACTGATTACAATATTTTAAATCCAGATGCAAAAAAGTTCGTTGGTTTAGCAAATTATATTCAAACCTTTAAAGATGGAATTTTTCTTCAAAGTCTTAAAAATATAGCTCAATTCGTTGTCTTCATTATTCCAATTCAACTTGGGCTGGCTTTGGGATTAGCACTTATTGTTAATAAAAAGAGACCTTTTAATCTCTTTTACAAAATTGCATTTTTTGCTCCGGTAGTTGTTTCACTGACCGTTACCTCGGTTCTGTGGCTCTATATTGTTAACCCTGATCAAGGTCTTTTAAATAGTTTACTTAAGATTATTCATGTGGCTCCACAGCCATTCTTAACTTCTGCTAAGCAAGCAATGTATGTAATTATTGGGATTTCCGCCTGGCAAGGTGCTGGTTACCAGATGTTAATCTTTTTGGCGGGATTGCAAGACATACCTGAATCCCTTTATGAAGCAGCAGAATTAGATGGTGCAAGTAAATGGAAGAAGTTCCTTTATATTACTTTACCTGGTTTAAAGCCGACGACAGTAATGATTCTTACTACTACCTTAATTTCTGCTTTGAACTTGATGACACAATCAATGGTTATGACCCAAGGTGGACCTGAATATTCAACTATGACTCCAATTTATTACATTTATCGGACAGGTTTTACTGATCGTCAATTAGGTTATGCTTCTGCTGTCAGTGTCATTTATGGATTAATTATCATTGTTTTAACAGTCGTTCAAAGACGTATTACTAATAGAAAGGAAAAATAAAGATGAGCAGAAAAAAAGCAAATTTGATTATTTCCACTTTCTTAATTATGATGCTAGCTTTATTCTTTATCTTCCCTTTAGTCTGGATGATTGCATCATCTTTAAAGCAAGAAAAAGATATTTATTCTCAAATGACTAGCATATTTGCATTTTTACCTTCTACTAATCCTAAAGATTGGGGTATAGCATATCAACAATTATTTAGTCGGTTTCCTATTTTTAGATATATTTTGAACTCGGTTGTTTATGCAATCTCACTAACGGCAGGTTCATTAATTGTTAACTCACTAGCTGGTTATGCTTTTGCTAAATTTGATTTTTGGGGCAAAAAAGCTTTGTTTGCCTTTTTGATTTCATTGATGGTAATTCCTGGTGCAACATTGTTAATTCAGCAATTCCAAGTTGCTAAGCAATTAGGTATTTTAAATACTATGCTGGCAGTTATTTTGCCAGGGATGTCGAGCCCATTTGCAATTTACATGTTTAGAAATGCGTTTGAAGCAATTCCGGCCAATGTAAGTGAAGCTGCAGAAATAGAAGGTGCAGGTAGTTTTAGAATCTTTTGGAGCGTCTTATTACCAATGGCTAAGCCAACTATTGCAACTATAGGTACTTTATCCTTTATCGGAAGTTGGAATGACTATGTTTGGCCATTGATGGTTTTGAATGATTCTAACCAATTCCCATTACAAGTGGCAATAACAAATATTAACAATACACAACCTGTATATATGAACCAAGTGATGGCTTTATTAGCTATTTCTACAATTCCTTTGATTTTAGTATATGCTTTCTTCCAAAAGTACTTAGTCCAAGGATTAGGTTCAACAGGTAATGGAGATAAGTAATGAAAGCAAATGATTTTCTTTTTGAAAAAGTAAGAGCATTAGAAAAAGATGGTGCAAGACCTAATCTGCATTTCACTCCTTTGTTTGGATGGCTTAATGATCCTAATGGCTTGATTTATTACAATGGAATGTATCATTTATTTTATCAATATAACCCTTTCAAAAATCAGTGGGGTAATATTCATTGGGGACATGCAATTAGTCGTGATTTGCAATCATGGAATGATATGCCTGTAGCTCTTGAACCAAGTGAGAGCTATGATAAAGATGGTGTCTTTTCAGGATCTGCAATTGTTAAAGACGACCAATTATATGTTCTTTATACTGGCCATTCAGTTGATGCTAAAGGACAGGCACATGAAACGCAATGTCTAGCTTATTCTAAAGATGGTGTTACTTTCCAAAAGTATGATCAAAATCCTGTTATAGATTTAGATACAATTCCTGGAATTGAACCTGAGAATTTTAGAGATCCAAAAGTTATTCAAAGAGATGGAAAGTATTATCTATTTTTAGCTGCAGGAATTCAAAAACATGGTAATATTATTCTCTTTGAATCTGATGATTTAAGGAACTGGACTTACAAAGGAAATATCTTTAAAGACTTCAGTAAGTTAGGAATAATGACAGAGTGTCCAGACTTCTTCTCTATTGATGGAAGAGATTTCTTAACCTTTTGCGTTATTTGGGGAGAATCAAAGCGCAGTCAGGTATATCTTGCTGAAGGTAAGATGGATTGGGACCAAGCTGAATTTACTTGCGATAAATTTATGGCTTTAGATGGTAATGCTGATATTTATGCAACTCAATCATTTAATTATGAGGGTAGCAGGGTACTAATTTCTTGGTTCAGAAGTATGGAAAATGAAACATATTTGGTAGATACTAATCACCAATGGAATGGAATGATGACCATTCCTAGATATCTTGAATTGGCTGAAGATGGCAAAAAAGTTATTCAAAAGCCATTTGGTGTATTTAAAACGGAAAAAATAAAGGCTATTCAATCAATAAAAAATCAAACACCAAGAATTCAGGGTATCTTTGAATTAGGTTCACAATATCTGTTCCAAGGAAAAGATGGAGAGGTCAAAATTAAGCGTATTAATGATGAAAATGAATACGTGATAACAGTTCATTCTCCAGCTTTTAAGAAAGAATATCACTGGCAAGCAGATAGCAAAGAGTTAAGTTTGATTTTTGATAATTCTACTTTAGAAATTTTTGCTAAAGAAAAAACCTTCAGTATTGTTACCCTTATACAAGGAAGAGAGTGTGAGAGATAGCGATGGCTACGATAGATTTGAATCATATTTATAAGAAATATGATAAAGCTGAAAATTATTCTGTAACTGATTTTGATTTACACATTAAAGATAATGAATTTATTGTCTTTGTTGGACCTTCAGGTTGTGGCAAATCAACTACTTTAAGAATGATTGCAGGACTTGAAGATATTACCAAGGGAACTTTAAAAATTAACGACAAAGTTGTTAATGATGTGGCTCCTAAAAATAGAGACATTGCGATGGTTTTTCAAAATTATGCCTTATATCCTCATATGACTGTCTTTGAAAATATGGCATTTGGACTAAAGATTCGTAAAGTTGATAAGACTACAATTAACAAGAAAGTTACTGATGCTGCTAAAGTATTGGGACTTGAACCATATTTAAAGCGTAAACCAGCTGATTTGTCCGGTGGTCAAAGACAGAGAGTTGCTTTAGGACGCGCAATTGTGCGGGATGCTCCAATCTTTTTAATGGATGAGCCATTATCAAACTTGGATGCGAAGCTTAGAGTTTCTATGAGAGCAGAAATTGCTAAAATACACCAAGATCTTAAGACTACAACCATCTATGTTACTCATGACCAAGTAGAAGCTATGACTTTAGCAGATCGAATTGTTGTCATGAAAGATGGTAAAATCCAACAAGTTGGAAGTCCACTAGAAATTTATCGTCATCCTGCAAATAAGTTTGTCGCTGGTTTTATCGGGGCTCCCGCTATGAACTTCTTTAACTGCCAGCTAGAAAAGGGCAAAGTCGTTTTAAACAATGCCTTTTCAATTCCTGTTCCAGAAGGTATTTATAAGCAATTAGCTGAGAAAGGTTATGAAGAAAATGAAGTTATTTTAGGAATAAGACCAGAGGATATGCATTCTGAAGAATTATTCTTAAATACCTTCCCTGAAAATACTGTTTCAGCAAAAGTAGTCGTTTCTGAATTGCTCGGTTCTGAAACTCAGTTGTACTGTAAAGTAGGTGATTTTGAATTAGTATCAAAAGTGGATGCTCGTGATTTCGTAAAACCAGGTGCTACTATTAAATTAGGATTTGATTTGAACAAAGCTTCATTCTTTGATGTGAAAACTGAAGATAAGATTTTATAAGAAAATTTAAAAACGAAATATAACAACCCATACAAAAAGAGATATCTGAAGGATATCTCTTTTTACTTTGCAATATAACTTTAGAAAATCTACCAATTTATTCTAAGTAAAGATTTAAATGAACTGCTTAAATCATTCCATTTCCAAGTGATTACAATTTTGTGCTACATTATCCTTAATATTGTAATGGAAGTCATGTAGCTTAGGATTATCCTCATCTGTGAAGTGAACTCTCATTAATCTGGGTAGTTTGGTATTATCAATCGGAGCAATCTTGTTTTTTTGTTGGTAATACGATTATGTATTCACCACTACTTGATACTGTAACTGGCGTTATTCCAAAATCAGAAATTGGTCGTGGAGCAGAGATGTTTGACTTATTAATCAACATTTCAGGTTCTTTAGGTGTTGCTATTAGTGACGTTTTACGTGAAGAAAGCGTTGCTGTTTTAAAGTCATATTTTGGCAAATAAAATTTTACTAACAAAGAAAAATGCACCATATGGTGCATTTTTTGTGTGGTTAATATATAAGTTTATTAGTCTACCCAGGAAAACTATCTAAATTGTCAGCTTCAGTAATTTTCCGGATTACTTTACCTGGGACACCTACAACTAGCGAATTAGCTGGTACGTTGCGAGTAACTACGCTACCAGATCCAATTACACTGCCAGCACCAATTGTAACACCAGGATTCACAACAACATTGCTAGCGAGCCAGCAATTATCTTCAATTGTTATCGGAGCACCATATTCATAATGCGTTTTCCCGTTACCGTTACGCTGCTGATAACGTAAGGGATGTAGTGGTGTAGCCAAAGTACAGTTAGGACCAATCATGACATTATTGCCAATTTTAACGGGGCAAGTATCAAGCACTGTTAAGTTAGTGTTGGCATAAAAGTTATCACCGATTTCAGTAAAGGCACCATAATCAAAGTAAATTGGACCTTGAAAATAGGTGTTCTTGCCGTGTTTACCAAGAAGCTGGTCAATAATATCATGACGCTTAATATCAGTATCATAGAGCTGGTTGAAATCTTGACACAAGCGATGACTCTTCTGAGCAATTGTGACTAATTCTTGGCTAGGATGATAAGGCAAGCCAGCCAGCATGTTTTTAGTGTTTTCTTCCATTGGAGCCTCCATAGATGTATATGAATTTTTATAATTAAATTATACTTCAAAAGCTTGGTATAATGTTGTTATAACTGTTTAAGGAGTTTAAGATGGAATTCATTAAAAAATATGCTTTTTGGGTAGGAGAATTAGCTATTTTATTAGCTTGCTTAATTTGGTATGGCGTAAGTGGCCATAATTTACAAAGCACTTTGCTCAATTCAGTTGCAATCACTGTTTTAGCTGGGCTAGTTATTAAGTTAATTAATCGAAAGAAATAGATAAAAATATGGATGCAAAAGAATATATTGAAAGATTAAATTTAGCCCTTCATCCTGAAGGAGGATATTTTAAAGAAGTATATCAAGCAAAAGATGAGTATGAGTTGGCAGAAGGTAAAAGAAAATATTTTACCTCAATTTATTTTTTGCTAACGCCTGAAACTAAGTCACATTTGCATAGGTTAAATCATGATGAAGTTTGGTATTACCATGATGGAGCTAGCTTAAAAATACATTGTTTATATCCAGATGGCCATTATCAGTTAGTTAAACTGGGAAAAAATCTAGTCAATGGTGAGCAATTATCGTTTGTTGTGCCTGCTGGTGTTATTTTTGGTTCAGAGCTAGCTGAAGGTAAATTCGCTCTGGTTAGTTGTATGGTAGCTCCTGGATTTGATTATGAAGATTTTGAATTATTTAGTCAGGCTGAATTAATTAAGCAATATCCAGAACAAAAGCGGATAATTATGGATATGGCATATAAAGAAATAAGAGGTTAGGATTTTTCCTAACCTCTTATTCTTTAGTTGTAGCTGTCTTTATTTTCTTTTTATAATCTGCAATGACTAAATTTAAGTTCTTTCTACCACGGATTGCGCCTGTTGCCAATATTAGCATTGCAAGCAGACCAATGCCCATTATAAAGATTCCTAATAATAAAATAGGTAAATTTTTACCCCAAAAGTAGTAAGTCATAACTATTCCAATAGCTGATATTAAAATAGCTAGTTCAAAATAATAGCTTAAATTACGAAGCATATGTTTTTGATAAGCTATTTCAGTTTCATAGCCTTTTTTTAATTGTTCATGTGACATAGTATCCTCCCAATATTAAAGAAGAAAAAAGCTAATACTTTTATAACAAAAGAACGTCAACACAGAAGCTGACGCCTTTTGGATATTTTTTATGAAGTTTGATGTAGTTTATATGTAATAATAAATAAAAATATAATTAGTATTTAAGGCCTGGGTTGAAGAATCCTACAAGTACACCAATGAATGCGATAGCAACTAAAATTAACATTGTGTTAATTGCAGAAATTTTCTTCTTAGACATTAACCACCAGCATAATAAGATGAATAATACAGTTAATAATCCAGGATAAATGCTGTCAAATTGTTTTTGTAAGCTTAAAAAAGTTTTGCCGGAGGCGTTTTTCAATTCAAAAGCAGTTGAAATGTTTACCCAAGTTGCGGCAACACCACCAACAACCATTGCACCAACAACACCGATTGCTTTTCTGATTGCACTACCTTGTGCACCAACTAAAAATTCAACGGCTTTATCGCCCATTTCATAACCTCTGAAGAAGAGGTAACGCATACCAAAGTATGCAATTAAGTTCCAAACAATGATGTAGAAGATTGCACCAACTGGTGAACCACCAGTTGACATACCAAGTGCAATACCTAAAAGAATTGGAATTAAAGTACCAACAATCAAGGAGTCACCAATTCCGGCGATAGGTCCCATTAAACCCGCACGCATACCATTGATGGTTTCACCGTCAACAGCATCACCGTTAGCTTTAGCTTCTTCTAGTCCGGCAGTAATACCAACTATAATTGACCCAAGTTGTGGTTCAGTATTGAAGAATGCTGTGTAGGTTTTCATAGCTTCTTTTTGGTCATCTTTTTTGTCATATAATTCTTCGACAATTGGAAGCATGGAAGTTAAATAACCAAAGGTCTGCATGTGTTCTTGTGAGAAACATGTTAAGTGACCGTAGTACCAATGGTGGAAGGCTTTATTTAAAGTCTTTTTACTAATTTTCTTTCTATCTGTCATTTTAAATATCCTCCTCGTCGTCATCGGCACTTGTATCTGAAGTGGTTGGTGCTATTGCTTTAGAAGCACGAGCCATTTCGAGTTGATAAGTAAGAAGTGCGAAAATTAATGAAACGATAGCAACTGAAACTAAGTTTAATTTAAGTGAAGCAGCTAAAGTAAAACCAACTAAGAATGGAATAAAGTCTACTGGAGTGTTAACAATTTGACGAAGTAAAATTGCAATCCCAACACATGAAAGCATAGCCCCAACAGTGAATAGGGTCTTCATTGGAATACCATCCATTGGTAAGGCGTTACGTAAAGCTGTAACGGCAGTTGCTCCAAGTTTAGTCATAATTAAAGTTGGAATGAATGAAAAGCAAATGTGAGAAATCCAAGGATAAGCCCAGTCAACTAAATAAAGTTTGTGGAATTTCCCTTTTTCAACGTCTTTCCATCCCATATGTTGCCATACTAAGTTCATAGTAGCTGTTCCGTAGAATAAAACAGTACCAACAGTACCAACCAACGTACCCATAGACTTAGCAAGGTTTGCGGCATCAGCGCCAGTAGCACTTAACCCTTGTGAGTGAATAGCAACCATTGCTAAAGGGATACCAATATAAGAAACAGCCCGAACATCGGCACTTACAGTACCACCTGGAGTAACTAAAGCAATGTAAACAAGTTGCATTGCAACACCACAGGCAATCCCGAGCTTAATATCTCCTAAAACAATCCCACAGACAAGTCCACCAACTAATGGACGACCTAATGTATAGTTACCAATTGAAGTACCACCCATCCCAGGCATTGATGACAAACTAGCAAAAATACCTAAGATGATGGCTTGAAGCCAACTAATAGTCATAATTCTTCTCCTCGTATAATCTCGTGATTAAAAACCAAACTTGTTCTTATATTTGTCCCAAGTCCCAATTTCTACGTCAGGTAATAATTGGAACTTAACTGTGTAGCCAGCCTTGCTGATAGCTTCAAAAGCTTCACCTTCTTCAGGAGTAAAGCTTTGATTATTGCCAAGTTTAATTGCGCCTGGACGATCATTACCGGGACCGACAATAATTGTTTTAACATCGTCGGGAATAAAGCCCATATCTACTAAAATCTTTTTCATATCAAGTGGATTTTTAGTAATTAAGAAATATCTACGGCTAGAAGCAAGTACTTTTTCTTGAACATCTTTAAAGTGATCAAGTGTCCAAACAAAACCTTTCTTTCCTTGACTTTCAGCTGCTGAGATATATGCTTGCTTTAAAACGGGATTAGTACTTGCAGCGTCATTAACTGCAATAATACCATCACAAGGCATTTCTTTAGCCCAACGAGTAACTGTTTGCCCATGAATCATACGGTCATCAATTCTTACAAATGATACTGACATAAAAATTCCTCCTTAAATTTCATCATCATCATCTTCAGGTGCAGCCACCTTGAATTCTTCAAGAGCATTCCCTGCTTCGCTTAAAATGGTTGAACTTAAAGTTGCTTTGTCCATAGCATCCATTGAAACTAAAGTAGTTAGAGCCATTGTTAAGTTTGTCCCACCAAAGATTTGTGAATTTGCCAAGAAGCCACGTTCTGATAAAACACTAGTAAAAGTAGTTAAAGGACTACCACCGACGATATCAGCTAAAACAAAAAATTGGTCATCATTTGAAAAATCGTGTTCATCAAAGAAGTGATTAACTTTTTCTTTGAAAGTATCTGCGCTAGTCCCTGGTTCGAGTCCTAAAGCAAATACGCGGTTGATTTGATCTCCAGCAAACATTGCTAGTGAAGTTTTTAATCCGTCGGCGAAACCGCCATGGCTAACAAGTACTAAGTATTTCATAAACTTGCTCCTTTCATAATTTACAAGTTTACTATAATCTACTGTAAGCGATTACATAAGTGAAAAATGTCATAAAAAGTAGTAAAAATCATATGACAAATGTCATTAAGTAATGCGCTTACATTTATAATGCTTTTAGTTTGAAGAATACTCTGGTTACAATTAAATTAGGAAATATATGGAAGGAAATTGAATTATGTGGATTATTTTTAGCGATATTGATGGTACCTTGATAAATGACAAATTAGAAATTTTGCCAAGAACTAAGGAAAGTATTTTAAAAGAAGTAAAAAAAGGCAATCTTTTTGTTCCTGTATCCGCAAGAAGTCCTTTGGCGATGCAAACTGTCATTAAGCAGCTAGGAATTAAGTGCCCACTTTCTGCTTTTAATGGTGCCTTAATTCTTAATGAAGAAGGAGTACAAATTTATAGCAAGCCTCTTCCTTTAGCCGAAGCTAGAGAAATTGTTAAAGAGTTAAATGATTTAACAAGTGTAACTTGGAATATTTATTCTGATTTAAGTTGGTTAACTCAAAAGCCTAAAACTCAAGCATTATTAGCTGAAGAAAAAATTGTAAAATTGTGTGCTAAAGCCATTGATGTATCAGAAATTGAAAATTTAAAATGCATCCATAAAGTTTTGGTAATGGGACCTAAAAATATCTTGGATGAATTACTGAAAATCTATTCTCAGCGCTACAGTAACTTATATTTAGTTAAATCTAAGGATACTTTATTAGAAATAGTTGCTTCTGGAGTAGAGAAAGCTGATTCAATTAAACGAGTGTCTGACTACTATCATGTCGAAATTAGTAATACACTAGCTTTTGGAGATAACTATAATGATGAAAGAATGTTAAAAACTGTTGGAAAAGGTTACTTAATGGGAAATGCACCAGAAGAATTAAAGAAGCATTATCCATATATAACGGCTGATTATAATCATGATGGAATCGCTGAGGTCTTAGAGAATCTTGAAAATTAGTAAGAAAACAAAACTATTTTTATTAAGTAAATTAGCGCTAGCTTTGTTAATTGTCTTTTGTTTTTATTTTGCAGTTCTTACTCAAAGCCAAAAAAGACAAAAGATAATTGGCGTAAGTTATATGACAATGAATAATAGCTTTTATCAAGTTTTAAATGAAGAAGTTGAAAAACGAGTTGATGCTCGAGCCGATAAGTTGATAATTCGTGATCCAGCATTAGATGCTCAAAAACAAGTTAATCAGATAAATGACTTTATTAAAAAAGGTGCTTCAGCAATTATTATCAATCCTGTTGATGGAAATAATAATAAGTTAATAGCAATTTTGAATAAGGCACATAAAAAAGGAATAAAAATTGTAGTAGTAGATAGCCAAATGGCAGATAAGGCTCATGTTGATGCAACACTACTTTCTGATAATTATCAAGCTGGTGTTTTGTGTGCGAAAGCCTTGATGAAGAAGAAAAAGAGAGCCAATATTTTACTGCTGGAACACTATAGTGCCATGAGTGCCAATGATCGTATTAGGGGATTTACAGATACTTTATTTAATAAAAACTATCATGTGGTAGGTAAATTAAACACTTTAGGACAATCAGAATATGCTTATCCAGCTGTTTTAAAGCGGTTAAAAACGCAAGCTGACTTCGATACAATTATGTCTTTAAATGATCAAGCTGCTGTGGGGGCAATTGCAGCATTAGATAGTCAAAAAGTAAAGCAAGTAGGAGTTTATAGCGTTGATGGTTCTGCCAACATGAAACAATTACTTTTGAATAATCAAAATGCAATAGCAACAGCTGCTCAGTCACCTAAAGAGATGGGGAAGCTAGCTTATAAGTTAACTTATGACTTATTAGCAGGCAAAAGTGTTAAGTCCAAAATTAAGTTACCAGTGCATCTGATTACCAAGGATAACATCAAAAATTATAACGTTACAGGGTGGCAATAATGAAGGGTAGTTTTAAGAAACTTATTGCTTTTAGACGGGTACTAGTTTGGCTGAATTTAATAGCAGTATTGTTTAATAGTTCAGTCTTTTATTTAGCTAGTGTTTATATTGTACAAAGCAATATGTCATTTGAATTCTTAAATAAGATTAACTTTTTACCAGGTGCCCCTTTGACTATTTTTTGGTCAAGTACTTTGAGTTATCTTTTGTTAGCAATAGTAATGACTTATCGTCATTATTTTAAAAAAGATGAAGAACATAATAGTCGTTTACTGTTAATTGAATTCTTTTTGACTATTTTGGTTTTTTGGAATTTAAGATTCACTTATAACGGTGTGATATTACTTTATTTTGTGGATTTATTTATTTCTTTGCGAAATAAAGAACCAAGCAGACAGCTTAATTTATGGTTAGGGATGGCTGTATTTATTTTGGTTATTTTTTCTTTGACAGATACAGTTTTAATTGAAAATATTTCTAATATACCTCAATTAGATACTTATATTGAGTTTTTACCACTAGCTACAAAGACGACAGTAATTTTGATAAGTAATGTCTTAAATGTTGTTAATCTGATTATCTTTATGGGAATCTTGGTACTGTACGCAATTTATCTTCATAATCGTGAATACGAGATAAAAGAGAAATTAGCTAAAGCAGCACAAACAAATTTAGAATTGAAAAATTATGCAGCTTTATCTAGTCATATCGCTGAAGATCGCGAAAGAAAAAGAATTGCACGTGATTTGCATGATTCAGTTGGTCATGCCTTAACTGGTGTTATTGCAGGTGTGGATGCAGCTAAAGTTTTAATCGATTTAAACCCTGAGAAGGCCAAAGAGCAACTAACTAAGGTTTCTCAAGTAGTAAAGCAGGGACTTGAAGGGATTCGAGCAGCATTAAATAAGTTGAGGCCAGGAGCATTAGAAAATTATACTTTGCAAGCAGCACTAAAGAAGATGTTAAGTGAGTATTCAGAATTATCACAAATGAAGTTTGATTTTCAATATGAATGGGGGAGTGCAGAATTTGAAAAAACAACGGAAGATGTGATTTTCAGAATTGTGGAAGAAAGTGTAACTAATGCGTTAAGACATGGTCATGCTAGTCAAGTAAGTATTCATTTTTTAGTAAATAAAAATTATCAGATCTTAATAAAAGACAATGGCTCAGGTTGCAGTAAAATAAAGCCAGGATTTGGTTTAACACAAATGAAAGAACGTGTGGCAATTATTGGCGGACACATTGAATTTAAGAGTGGGGATGGATTCGAGATAAAAGTAGAAATTCCCAAGGAAGGAGCAAACCATGATTAAAGTTTTAATTGCAGATGATCAAGAGTTAATCAGAAGTTCTATTCAAATTATCTTAGAAGCTAATCCTAAATTTAAGGTAACTGCAACAGTAGCAGATGGCGAAGAAGTTTTGGACGCAATAAAAAAAGAACGTCCAGATGTTATCTTGATGGATGTGAGAATGCCAAAAATGGACGGAACTGTATGCACTAAATATGTAAAAAGTAAGTATCCAGAAATTAAAGTAATAATTTTGACTACTTTTGATGATGATGATTTTATTTTTAGTGCTTTAAAATATGGCGCTTCAGGTTACTTATTAAAGGGAGTTTCCAATGATCAACTTTATCAAGCAATTGAAACAGTTTATCAGGGAGGTGCAATGATTAATCCTAATATTGCTGAAAAAGTATTCAAATTATTTTCTAAGATGGCCCAATCTAATTATGCAATTCAAGTTGATCAAACAGAAAGTAAGCATTTTTCTAAAAATGAATGGCGTGTAATTCAACAAGTGGGATTAGGATTATCAAATAAAGAAATTTCTGCAAAATTATATTTATCAGAAGGGACAGTTCGTAACTATATTTCCTCAATTTTAAGTCAATTAGATTTGCGTGGTCGTACACAATTAGCAATTTGGGCCGTTCAAACAGGTGTAACTTCTCGAGATTTTGGAGAATAAAATGGAAAAAAATAAAGCCAAGTTAATGATAGTTACTATTTTTTTATTGTTGTTAATGGGAAGTGTAACTTATTTTGCTAAAATTTCGAGTGAACCCAAGACATTAACAATCGGTGTATATACTGGTAGTTATTGGGATGTACCACAAGGGGATTCATACCACATGATTGATTATGTGGTTAAAAAGTTCAAAAAAAGATATCCAAACGTTCGAGTAATCTATGAATCAGGAATAACTAAGACCAACTATCGCTCATGGCTAGCTAATAGCTTAGTTAAAGGTACAGAACCAGATGTTTTTATTGTACCAGCAAATACTTTTAATATTTTAGCAAGTGATGGGGCCTTGCTAGATTTAAATGGCTATATTAGACATGATAAATTTAAGACGAGTGATTTTTATCAAGCTGCATTAGAAAGTGGACAATATCACAATCAGCAACTAGCGCTTCCTTTTGAAGTAAATCCAAGTTTAATGGTTGTAAATACTAGTTTACTGGCTAAAGCTAAACTGAAAATTCCTAATTTTGACTGGCAACCAACACAGCTTGAGCTATTGAATAAAAAACTTCGTCAAAAAGATTATTATGGTGTTACAGAAAATTTTAATTGGCAAGCAGCTGTAAATAGCTATCAAGGACAATTATTTACTAGTGATGGTACTAAATCGCAATTAACTTCGAATAAAGTAATGCAAGGGCTTAATTTGATAACTGAGCTTGAGCAATTAAATAATAATATAAACGTAACTAGTGCAATGTTTGACCAGGGAAAGGTTGCCTTTTCACCGATGACTTTGGCGCAATATCGAACATATACATCTTATCCTTATCATGTAACTAGAAATTCTAACTTTAATTGGGATGTAATAAAAATGCCAAGTATGAGTAAAAAAAGGGGAACTAAGCTAGCTAATGTTTCATTTGGAATTTCTTCTCATAGTCGCAACGCTACACTCGCTTGGCAGTTTATGAAATTACTAGTATCTAAAGATGTTCAAACTGAATTAATTAAATATTCGCAAGGGGTTAGTCCCTTAAAAAAGATTGCTCAAAGTACGGCAATGAAGAAAATGCTAGTAAGCGAGGGGAGCAACTTAACAACTCAAAAGTTGAATGCAATTTTAAATTCTGGTAATGTTGAGCCAAAATTTAAAAAATATTATAGTGTGATGGACGATGCAGACTATCAAGTAGAAAATGGCTTGCAAAGTGGAAAGTTAGAAACAGAAGTTTTTGAAATGCAAAATCATTTAAATGAAGAATTAAAGTAAAGAAATAAGGCTAGGTAAATCCTAGCCTTTTGTAATATTATTTTTGTTTAATTAAAATGAAGTACACTGCTATCAAATGACTTAGTGTCAGTGATGCCAGTATAAAGCATCATTTGTGATAATTGCTCGTTAAGCAGCTTGATTTTTTCTTCAGTGGCTTTTTGGCCAGCTTGCAATAATTCAGATAAAATTGCGCGCCCTACTAAGACACCATCAGCACCCATAGCCATAGCCTTGTAGACATCATAACCAGTCATTAATGAACCATCAACAAAAATGGTCATATTGCTATCGGCAAGAGCGTCTTTAATTGCGGGTAACATTTTTAGTGGTGGAACACCAAAAGGTAAGCGACCATGGTGGTGAGAAACAACGATTGCACTAGCACCAGCATCTCTAGCTTTGAGCGCATCTTGAACAGATAAAACGCCTTTAGCAACAAACGGAAGGTTTGTTGTATGAGCATATCTTCTTAAATCTGAAAAAGTAACCGGACCTAAGTTAATGCCGTCAACAACATCATACTTGCCATCTTCACCGGGAACGTGATCAATATCCATACCAACAGCAACGGCTCCTAAATCTTGAGCAAAGCGCAATTCATTGATAATGTCTTCGTGTTCGGCAAAAGGTTTAACAATTCTAACGGTATCGCCGCTATTTTTGACAATTTCGGCGTAGTCTTGATTACTTTCCATGCCAATCCAGTTTAAGACATTTTGACTTTTAGCAGCTTGAACTTTCTCTTGCATTGGCTTGCGGCTCTTGTCAGGTAAAACCTTATTTAAGTGAGATACCGCTGCTAGATTGATTGGTGAAGCGTATTTTTTGCCCAAAAATTCAGTTGTTAGATCAGGCTTTACAGCATCAATGATGCGCATTTCAACTAAAATATTGTCTAAATAATTACGATTGTGGACATTGGCATCATCAGCGCGGCCACTAGTAACGGGAATCATACCTTTAGGACCAGGCCAAACTTGTGGGGCTTCTTGCTCTAATTTTTCGGTAAAAGATGAACCAGAACTAGCATCTACTTTATTTTGCTTGTGAGTCATAGTGTATCCTTTCTGTTTCAATAGTTATTTTCATTATAAATAATTAAAAAGCAAGAATACAAATAACTAGTTTAAGCTTCTGACTCAGCAAGAGGGATATTAGCTTTTAAGGCTTTATTTTTCAAATAAGCTGTGATGATTAAAAAGATAACTAAAACGTTAAAGCATAGTAGAACAGAAATAGCGATGTAGACATTGCTGATGGCAGTAATACTTGAGAGCAGCATCGTCATAAATGGGTCGCTAGCCATTAACAAGGTATTTAATAAGCTAGCAGTAGAGCCTAGAATGCTTGATTCTACGGAAGAAATGAGCCACTGATTCATTTTTAAAGAAATTGTCGCTACAAAGAAAGTTAGCAAGGCAAAGGTTCCTAAAATAACAAATAAATTGTTAATGAACAAACTTAAACTAGCAAAAAGTGCCAAGATACTTGAATAAATTGCTAGTAAGAAAACAGAAGTCTTTTTGAAGATAGTAGGACCAAATAAACTACCTAAAATCATACCGCCGCCAACAATTGTTTCTCCGATTGCCAAAGTAAAGCTGTAACTACCAATAAGCATGGTTTGCTTATGAGTTGCCAAAATAATTGTAAATAGAGGAATTAGTACCGCTAAGACAGCGTTAAGCAAAACTAAGATAGAAATCATGGTTAAAAGATTGTTTTGCTTTTTTACTTGCTTAAAAGATGTTTTTAGTGTTTGGAAGAAGTTTAATTTATTTGATTTAGGAAGTGGCAATTTTTGTGTGTTTACTCGTTTACCAACTAAAGCAAATAAGATACCAGCGATTAAAAAAGTAGCAGCGTTGATAAATGCTAATGAAGAATATGACATAAATAGCAACATGCTAGCACCAGCAAAGCGAGCAAGCATTGAGATTGTTTGTGACATACCATTAGCAAAACCACTACCTTCGGCGTAGTTTTCCTTACCTAAGATAGCAACAATTAAAGGTGTAACTAAGCCACTTGAATAAGTACCAAAGGTGTCTGAAATAAAGTTCGCTAAAGCAATACACATTACCAAATTCCAATCACTCATTTTGGTCGTTAATAATAAGCCGACGATGGTATAAAGAATACATCTAACTAAGGCAAGGTTAAAAATACTCTTAAATTTATCTCTTGTTTTGTCGGCAAGGTAACCACCAAAAAGTGTGAAAAACTTCGGAATAGCTTCACTAATTGCGATTAAGGAAATTGCTAAAGAATAATTTTTTAAGTTGCTGGCATAGGTCATGAAGGCTAGGTAGAATAAAACATCACCAGCGCTTGAAAGAAAACTACCAGTTGCAAAAAGACGAAAATTTGAGTTTTTAAAGAAGACTTTCATTTTGTATAACCTTTCTATAGTGGATATTTATGAAATATTTTATAGAAAAGTTTGAGATGGAAAGAGAAAATGGCGGATATGACATTTTGAAGTGAAGCAGTGTGAGTGCTGTTTTTACCATTTTTTTGTACAATATTTATAAATTAAGCTTTTAAAGAAAAATAATATTTATGAGGTAAAAGCAATGACAATAGGTGACGCATTAAAAAAGGTTAGATTAGAAAGAGGACTTACTCAAAAACAAATGTGTGAAGGGATTGTTAGTCGCCCATTCTATGTAAAAGTTGAAAGTAATCAAACAGGTATCAGTGCAGAAAGTCTTGCTAAAATATTATTTTTACATGAAATAGATATCTCTTCATTTTATAAGTTGTTAAAAGAAACTTACATGCCGAAAGAAAACCAAATGAGTGAATATTTACAGAATAAAATGATGTTTACATTTGATCGGAAAGATTTGCAACAATTAAAAGAATATTGTAAACAAGTGCATGTATTGCCTGGGCACAAAATATTAAAATTGAGGAGTATTGTATCTGTAGCCTATCTTGAGAATAAGCTAGAGCAAATTGATCAACAGACAATTAAGGAGATTTATGAGCAATTTGATGAGGGGAAAAATTGGATTACACGTCCAGAACTATTGAGATTACTAGCTAATACAATGCCGATGTGGTCTCAGGAACATCTGGATTTTTTAATTGGTAGATTGTTAGCGTACATCCAAAAAAATAAAAGTATATCAAAGATTATGATAGAAAGATATTTACGCTTGTTAGAGAACTATCTTGGGATTTGTTATGAAAGAAAAACTTATGTTACAGCTCAAGAAAAAATAAAGGTTGAAAAAACTATCAAGACTATTTTAGATTTAACAGAAAATGTATTTCATTTTATGATTTATAGATTCTTTGCTATATACTTTAAGTGTTTAATTAAAGGTGATTATAAATCCGCTAATCACATTCAGGATATGTTGAAAAAGTATGGATATGAAAAAGTAGTAAAAAGTTGGTCAAAAATAAATATGTAACAAATATGATACAAAAGAGCTTGCTTTCTAGTAATCTCCTTTATTATTAACATAAACTAGAGAAAGATAATTAATCATGTTAAAACTAAAGAAAAATCTCAGTGTTTATACTCTTTTAGCTGGTCGCGTCGCTACTAACATCGCCGACAGTTTATTTTATCTAGCGATTTTATGGTACTTTAAGCAAGTAACTCATTCGACAATGAGTGTTTCCATCATCTTCGCAATTACTTCAGGAATTGATATGCTTTCTTTTGGGTTTGGCCCGATTATCGACCGCGTTTCGATTAAAAAGTTGCTTAAAATTTCGACAATCTTGCAGGCCTTAATTAGTATTGTGGTATTTTTAGCCTTAATAACACAATTCCACAATCTTTTGATGACAATTGTTTTGATGCTTTTATTTATTGCATCAACTATTTTATCCGCCATAATTTACCCAGCCCAATACAAATTACTGCCAGTACTGGTTCCTGAAAGAGAAATTTTACGGTTTAATGGCTTGTTTCAAGTAACTTTCACTACCCTAGATATGATTCTTGATGCTGGGGTAACTGTAATAATTGCCCTCTTTTCTATTGATGCAACGGTGATTTTATCAGCCTTAGTTTTCGCCTTGGCTTTACTCTTTTATGCCCATGTAAATATCTCAGTATCTGCTAAAGATATCCTCGAGGAAGATGAATATTTCTCTGATTCATACTTAAATGACATTCTGATTGGCTGGAAAACATTAAAAAAAGAAAAAAATATTCTGGAATTAATTTTGCCACTTGGAGTCGTCAATTTCTTTTACGGAATCTTCACTGTTGGTTTACCATATTTTGCGCAAGATTACATCCATAATTCGATAATCGGATATGGCGAATTACTACTCGCATCGTCTATTGGAGGAGTATTAGGAGCCTTTTTAGTTCAAAAATTTAAGGCTAGCAAAAAAGAGATGCGCCTTTTCGTAGCAATCTGCTTTTTGGGGGCGGCAATTTTCCGACTTATAGTTCCTCTATCCGTCAACTTAAATATTTGGATTTTGCTTTTATCTTCGGCAATTTCATCAGCTTGGATAACAATGATGAATACGAATTTTGAGGCTTTAGTGCAGGTGAGCTTTTCTTCGGCAATACTTGGACGAGTTCAAACCATTAATGACAGTATTTTGTCAATTATGATTCCTATCGGATCTATATTTGGAGGCTGGATTGTTAAATCATGGGGCTCACTTAGCACACAATATATTTATGGCTTTGCTTTATTTTTAAGTGCAATATATTACTTTTTAGTTATTAGATTAAAAAGTAAATGATAGACACTTGGTTTTGCTTTTTGTGCATATAACTTGCAAACATACTAAATTCCAATTATCATTACTCCTAAAAATGGGGGAATGATGATGAAAATTGGAGAGTTGTTACAAAAATTTCGCCTCGAACAAGGCAAAACACGTAAAGAATTTGCTTCTGATGTAATTAGCCCATCTTACTACTGTAAGATTGAAAAAGGCTCTCATCGGGTATCAGCTGAAGATTTGATTGAACTGCTAAAAAGAAACAATATCCGATTAAGTGATTTTTTTGGAATGTTTGATTCTCAAGATTTGGCCAAGCAGCTTAATCTTTTTCATGAAATGATAGTGGCTGCTCATTATAATGGCGATAAAGATTCACTTGAAAAAATCCCTAACTTGATAGAAAGAAGTCTTTTACCTGAAGAAGTAAAAAAAGAGCAGATACTAATTGCTCGTGGATATCTTGAAATTGATAAAAGTTCAACTGAACCAGTAAATTGGAAACTACGGGAACAACTCAGAGAAAAAGTTTTCAGTCTTCCGAATTGGAATGAAGAAAAATTAACGCTTTTTTGTAACTTAATGCCTTTATACGATTGTTTTAGTGTTAATTTGATTGTTCAGGATATTTTAAAAGAATATAAACCACCATTTTCTAAAGAGCTTAAGAGAACCCTTTTAGGAATTATTTGTAATAATCTATTTTTAAAACTTAAGATTGGAGAATATGAAGGAATAGATAAGTTGGTGTCAATAGCTGATGCAATTCCAAGTTCTCCCGATTTAGTCTTTTATAAAAATAATATTATTTTCTATAAAAATATGGCTCTATATAAAAGCTCGAATGCTACAAAGTATTTAAAAAAATGCCAAAAAGCAATCGAAATTTGTGCCTGGCTAGGAATGGAAGCCTACGCACAGCATATGTCAGAATTTCTTGAAGGATAAAAAATAGCTATCCCTGCCAATTAGGGATAGCTATTTCTATATCATCTTTTATTAAATGTCTTCTTTTCTAAAGTTACGTAAGAACTTTTGCGTCTTTTCTTCTTGAGGATGATCAAAAATATCTTCAGGACTGCCTTGTTCAGTAATCACACCATCACTCATAAAGATAACTTTGTCAGAAACATGCTTAGCAAAGGCCATTTCGTGAGTAACAATAATCATTGTTAAACCAGTTGTTGCTAGCTTTTGCATAACATCAAGAACTTCTCCAACCATTTCTGGGTCAAGGGCACTAGTTGGTTCATCAAAGAGTAAAACATCTGGATTCATAGATATTGCCCGGGCAATAGCGACTCTTTGTTGTTGCCCACCAGATAATTGCTTAGGCTTAGCATCAATGAATGGATCCATACCGACTTTCTTTAAGTTCTCTAAAGCAATCTTTTTTGCTTCTTCTTTTGAACGCTTTAAGACTAATTCTTGTCCAATCATACAGTTTTGTAAAACGTTCTTGTTTTCAAATAAGTCAAATTGTTGGAAAACCATACCGACTTTAGAACGGTAATCGTTACGATTGAAGCCAGGCTTGGTAATGTCACTACCGTTGAAGTTAATTTCGCCACTAGTTGGTTCTTCAAGCAAGTTGATACATCTAAGCATGGTTGACTTACCACCACCAGAAGGACCGATGATTGAAACAATTTCACCTTTTTTTATATCAAAGGTAATATCACGCAATACTTGGTGATCACCGTAGTTTTTTTGTAAGTGATTAACATTGATGATATTTTCACTCATTAGTTGTTTCCTCCTTGTTCTTCAGGTGTACCGACTTGGACTTGGTTAGCCATTAGATTGTAATTCTTAGGACCTTGTAGTTTCTTTTCAATTAAGTTGAAAATTCTAGTAATTGAGAAAGTAAGTACTAAGTAAATTGCTGAAATCATCAAGTAAGTTTGGAAGAATTGGAAGCTTTGACTGGCAATTGTTGAACCAACAAAGAACAATTCTGAAACAGAAATAATACTTAATACTGAAGTATCCTTAATGTTTACGATAAATTCATTAGTAATTGATGGTAAACAGTTCTTAATTGCTTGTGGCAAAATGATATTCCACATTCTTTGATTGTGAGTCATACCTAATGCACTAGCAGCTTCGAATTGACCCTTAGGAGTTGCCATGATACCACCACGGATAACTTCGGCAAGGTAGGCACCAGTATTAATAGAAACAATTACTAAAGCTGCTACAGTTCTGTTCAAGTTAAGGTGCCAAAATTGAGCGATTCCGTAGTAAATAACAGCTGCTTGAACCATCATAGGAGTTCCACGGAAGACTTCAACATAAACAGAAAGTAAGAAGTTAACAACCTTTAATAACCAGCGGTTAAGTAAAGAAGTTGGAGTAGGAATAGTTCTGATAACTCCGACAACCAAACCGATAAAGAAACCTGCAATAGTACCAACTAAGGCAAGCAAAAGTGTCATACCAACACCGGCAAGAATCATTGAACCGTAAGTGTTCCAAGTTGAAACAAACCAGTTGGTCTTCTTGTCACTGTCAGTAGAAGGTTGCTCTTTAACAGCAGTTTCCATTAATTGGTCACGTTTAGAATTTGAAATAGTTGCTAAAGCAGCATTTACTTGAGCTAAAAGCTTGTCATTACCTTTCTTAACCCCAATTGAAGTTTCGCTATCGCTAGCTGAAACGTGGAAACCAGGCATCTTGCTGATGTTAATGGCAGTTGAGTTAGGGTAAACACTCTTGAAACTTTGAGCTTCAATATCTTCAGCTACATAACCATCAATCGTGCCAGAAATTAAACTTTGACGCATTGCGGCGAAGTCTTTCATGGCATTTTCACGAACAGCCCCCTTTAATTGTTTAATTAAGTCGTAGTGTAAAGTACCTTGTTGAGCGGTTAACTTTGCACCAGCAAAATCAGTCAAGCTCTTAGCATTAGCATATTTACTGTTACTCTTAGTAATAACAACAAAAGTTGACTTTCTGTATGGGTTTGAGAAGTTAATAGCCTTTCTTCTTTCGGCTGTTGGACTCATACCAGCGATAATTAAGTCAATCTTGCCACTTGTTAAAGCAGGTAAAAGTCCATCCCATTCAGTTTTTACAGCGACAACTTTTTTACCCAACTTTTTACCAATTAACTTAGCGATTTGAACATCGTAACCATTAGCATAGGTCTTTGAACCTTCAATTGGAATTGCGCCATTGCTACTGTTTGTTTGTGTCCAGTTGTATGGGGGATAGTTTGCTTCCAGCCCAATTCTTAAAACACCATTGCTTTTGGCAGCTTGAACTTCTTGGTTGTTATTTCCAAAAAATCCAATTGATGCCATTAAAAATGCTAGAATTACTAGCCAAGTATTTTTTGACTTCACTTGATAAAACCTCCAAAATTAATCAACTAAAGCCAATACAATAAAGAGCAATAAAAAAATCCCTATTGTTCACTAAAAACAATAGGGTTTAATCATCAGTATTATCTACCAAATCAGATAGCGCTCCCTGGGGACTCCAGGACAGTCTACAAGATATGCTCTTGTAGCCCAACAACTAGCTAACGCGAATTAGTTAATCATTTCGGCGACAATCCTTTAGATTCCTTCAAAATCTTCGCGGACTCCGGAATGTTTGTGACTTGTCGCAACCTCTATTGCATTGGATTATTTATTTAACTGTGCTTAAGAATATATTAAGAAAATTACTTTGTCAACACCCAGCCGTTATTTTCTTGAATATTTTTCTTTTTCATGTCAGAAACATATGGATTCCCAGCAACATAAAAGCGTAATGGTCGTTTTGACCAATCGTTATCTTGTCGGACTCCAATTCTTGGCCCAGAAGCAATTTCTTTGATAGCTTTTTTGGTAGTTAAATCAACAGAAAATGGAGTTTTTTCAATAGGATGAAGATCCCATTTGCGACTTGTAACGCCGAACGCTTGCATCATTTTTGCTGGTCCATTAGTTAATAAAAATCCAGTTTTTCCTGAACGATTTTTAATCATAGTTTTAATTCCTAGCGTAGGCTCAATAGCTCTAATTAAAACTCCTTCAGGGTTATCTTTTTCTTGTGTAGCAATATCGAAGAAGAAGTATTGCCTTTGGGCGTAGATATATAAGTAGCCTCCGGGACAATATAGTCCTTCATTAGCTGGACTTCTTCGGCCGTTATATGAGTGTGCAGCATAATCTTTTGGACCAAGGTATGCTTCAGTTTCGACAATTAAGCCACCTAAAATTTCGCCATTATTTTCATATGTTAATGTTCTTCCTAACAAGTCTTGGGCAATTTCAGTTGTAGGACGATTTTGAAAAAAGTTTTGATAATTCATAAATACCTGCTATAACAAATAATAAATACAATATGGGAAAGAAGTTATCTAAATGTCTGAAATAAAATTGGTTCGAATTTATAGTCATGAACAAGAAAAGGGCTTCCGAGTTTTAGTAGATCGCTTGTGGCCTAGAGGAATTAGTAAAGTTAAAGCCGATTTAGATGTTTGGGCTAAGGAAATGGGGCCAAGCAATGAGTTACGTAAGTGGTTTAATCACGATCCCCAAAAATTTCCGGAATTTAAAGCAAAATATCTGGCTGAAATTAAGGCAAATCCTGAAACTAAATCTTTTGTAGAATTAATTCAAGAAAAATTAAAAGAGAGTGATGTTATCTTTTTATATGGTGCAAAAGATCCACTTTATAATCAAGCTGTAATTTTGAAAGAATATTTTACAAGTCTTTCAAAATAGTTAAGGCATCACCATTGATTTGTCTGATACTTGAGGCTTCTATTTTGGTTTTATTAATTGCCCAAACTGGAGCGTCTTTTTTGCGGTAAGCTAATAAACCGGCAAAGGGATAGACTACAAAGCTAGTTCCAATAATAATTATTAAGTCTGCCTCTTGGATATAAGAGATAGATTTTGCAAGTTTTTGTTGGTCAATCCCTTCACCATATAAAACGATATCTGGTCTAATGATACCACCACACTGATGTTTATAGGACTTTTGATAGATACTATAAGATAGTTTTTTAAGACATTTCGTACAATATATATTATATAAGTTTCCATGGAATTCTATTACATGTTTATTGCCAGCTTTAGAGTCTAGGCCATCAATATTTTGGGTAATTAGAGTTCCTTTTTTATTACAAATCTCTGCAATCTTTTGGTGGATGAAATTGGGCTGGGCCTTTGGAAAATACATGTTGTTCATTACAAATTGATAAAATAAATTAGGCTGATGATACAATGTATCTTCACTTAAAATAATCTCTGGCGGTAATTCGGTTCCGTGATAAATACCTGATTTAGAACGGTAATCAGGTATATTTGAATGGGTTGAAACTCCAGCGCCAGTTAAAAAGACAATATGTTGAGCTTGTTTTAAAGCAGATTTTAGGTCTTGAATATTTTCTTGCATTTTTGTACCTTCTTAAGTAAACATCTAACTAAATTATAATGCACTTGTTTGTTATAATATAATTTAAAGGAACGGAAGGTGATTTTATGACTAGCTTATTTTATGGTCTTTTTGACTTACTGATTATTGGCTATATTGTTTACAGCTGGTATTGGCAAGCAGTTGTTGATTACCCGGGCCGCTACCGTATTTCTTCAATTATTTGGGCAGTTGTCTTCGTCTATGTGTCCATTTCTTGGAATTTTATTGATATTACTCAAGCGGGCGCACCGGTTTTATTAGCAGTCTTTTTGGTAATGTCTGTAATGGATGGAGTAAGTGGCTTAGGTGAGAAGCGAATTGTCATTAGTGGTTATATTAGAAGAACTATTAAATATTCAGATTTAGATCAAATTACGCTTATTAATGCACCATTAACTAATAATAAAAGCTACGTTGTAATGGAATTACAAAGTAAAGGCCATGTTTACTACATTCGTTTTGCTAAAGGAATGGAAGATGTAATTGCTACATTGAAAAAACATTTAGGCAATGATGTAGGAATAAAAATTGAAAGTTTGTAATAATTAGATACCATACATTTTTAAATGATTGATAATACACAATTCTTGTGCTTTGCAAGGGTTGTGTATTTTTTATGGGGGGATGCTCGTATCAATATTTTTTTCAGTTAAATCAGATATAATCATGTGATATTAAACCCTTTCTGGTTGTTATTTCAGTTTTTAGATAATATCTTTTAGTCTATATAGTTTTCGTGTTTTAAGGGGATTTAATATCAAAGCTTTTTATAAAGAAAGTAGAATAAAGAATGTCAAAGGACATCAAAATAAATTGAGTATATATATGACTTACAAACTAAAAATAGATGATGAAGCACAAACTATTCAAGATGTGCATGTTCCGAATAAGGAAGCATTTAAAATAATTAAGTTTAGCGTTCTTAACAATCATATGGAAGGTTGGAAACCTAATAAGGTAGATATTGAAGAATTGCTAGATAGTTACTATTGTCCCGATCCAGAAGATATAAAAGTATACGAAGAAATTTTGGGGTAAATAACAAAATAAAAAGGATTACCTATGCGGTATCCTTTTCTTTTGCTAAAATATTTGCGGGGTGTTTTTCCACTAAGCCTCGGTTAGGAAGGAGAGACTTATGTTTTCACTACTTCTTAACGGAATTATCTGCCCCATCGTGGTTGGTATCACGTTGCAAGTCAGTTCTTATCTGCTCGCTAAGTTCTTTGATAAGCATAAAAAATAACTCTTCTAGAGCCGTTGAAAACTAACAACGCTAAAAAGTTAAAAGACACCTCTGCCAAGGTGTCTTTTTTGTTCACTACTTCGTTCAAGTTAAATTATACATCATCCTAGTAGTTTTTTAAACAAAAAGAACCACGAAAGTGATGATTTTTCTTTTTTGTGGCTGTTCCACTAGCCAAGAAGCGATATTGCTTATGTATCGCTTCTTCAAAAATTGGTGAAGAAGTAGTAGCATTTAGAAAATTTATGAAATTAGCTCCTGAAACAAGTACTACAGCTGATTTAACTGTTATTAAAGGGCTATTAACAAGTAATGGTAATACTAACCGTGATTCAATTGCATTAGATACATCAAAACAATTAACGGATACTGATATCGCTAACTTTAAACGATATGGGTTTAGTGTAGTTCGTCGCTACTTAACTGGTTCGGTTGGTGTAGGTGCTAATAAACGCCCTAAAAACTTAACTACAGACGAAATCAGAAGAATTACTAACGCTGGTCTAGCTATTTTTCCAATTTATGAAGATGGAGGTTATGAGGTTAGCTATTTCAATTCTAAACAAGGTTATAGTGATGCTGTTACTGCAATTGTAAATGCTAGAAATCTTGGCTTCCCAGCAGGTACAACTATCTACTTTGCGGTTGATGTAGATATTCAAGATGGAGATATTGACGGAACTGTTGATCCATATTTACGTGCTATTCATAATGTCTTTGTAAATTGTGAATACGAAGCAGGGGTTTATGGGACACGTAATGTTTGTCTTCATGGTATTGAAGATGGTATTTCTGCAAGTTTTGTGGCAGATATGTCTTATGGCTGGAGTGGAAATCTAGGCTTTGAAATGCCAGAAAATTGGGCTTTTGATCAATTTGTCGAGTATACAATTGGTGGTACAGATATTGATCAAGTAGCAGCTTCTGGTAGTGATAAAGGTAGTAAGAAGTTCAGATTACCATCTACATCTACTAAACCTATTTCCGCTAATGAAGCCTTAGATATTTTAGGTTCTCTATTGAATTTAACAAGTATTAGCTTTAACCAAGAATATCCTCTTATTAAAACTCCAATGCTTGAAGAAAGTGTTGAATTTGAAGAAAGTTTTACTGGGACAGGTGGTAATCCAACCTTTAACATCAGTAATGGTAAACTTGATGGAGCTAATTTAAGTGGGTTATTAGGACCATTATTTAATAATCGACAAGCAACGGTAGATGCAGTATTTGGAAAAATGGGAGAAATGCGCTTAGTATCATCAATTAGTGCAGGCAGTTTAACTATCAAAACTGAAGCACCAGTAGATGGAAAAGTAAGCTGTTCAATTATTTATAATATTCAGAAGCTAGAAAATAGACTTTTGACAAATGAATTATCTGTTATTTTTAAGTTTAAAGTTGTACCTTTAGATTTTGTAAAACCTAACCCACAACCTGTTAGTCCGAGTCCAGTTCCACAACCTATTCCAGTTCCAGAATTTGACTTTAAATTATTAACGCAAAGGATTGGTGAAATGTTAAAAGGAGTAGCTATAGTAATAGGGGTTTTAGCAATTATAGGTTTGGGAATAGCCGTAATTCCGCAATTACTTCCTGCAGTAGTATTAGCTGCATAATTTTTACTAAAAAATGTGTTAATGTGTTTAATATTTTACAACCTTCCAATTAATGACATGATTTCTTATAATCTCTTTTTGTTGAAGGGTTAGATTTTTCTTTTTTATTACAGTGTAGCGAGGTATTTTTTCCTTAAATAAATTTATATAGAAAGAAAAAATACCTGAATAAAGTATGTAAGAATCATCATATTCTAGTGCATATTTATATTGGCGTAAGTAAATTGATCTACTTTTTATATAAGTATCGTAGGAGATTTTAGAGACCGTAAAATAGTTTGTGTAAGGATGAATTATTCCTTAATTTAATTTCCTAAAACATTAGAAAAAGGAGTTCCTTTCTCGTATGATTGGTTTGAA
>QWCM01000018.1_pt1 | contig 63323 bp, 58 predicted proteins | sample 1972641 | NCBI WGS metagenome assembly QWCM01 (sample SAMN09866708, study PRJNA288562) | Human vaginal metagenome isolate term1_vaginal, whole genome shotgun... | isolation source: vagina | host: Homo sapiens | place: USA: California
TTATTGTAAGTAGAGGGGCTATGGCCTCTTTTTTGCAATAAAAAACCTGTTAACAGTTTAACTCAAATAAACTATCAACAGGAAAAATTATAGAACCATAATATTTTTAGCAAATGCAATTCTTAGATTGTATTTGCTTTTTTATCGCTCAATAATAAAACCGCTTTCAAAAATTGGGGGGGTGCTGTATAATTAAATTAAAAAAGAATATCTCAAAAGAAGATGGCTTAATAACTAGAAAGTGTGACGAGAATGAAAAACAGTTTTTTCACAAAATATCACATCAACAAAAATAGAAAAATTGATTTTTTTGTAGATTTCGTGTCAATCATTCTAGCACTTCTTTATAGGCTTTTACTTGGTAATTTTGTTCTTTCCGCATTAATTACTAGTGTAGGAATACTTGGAATTTTAGATACGCTTGATTATCCTATATCTAGTCACAGATTGATTAAAAATTTGCAATTCTTTGGGTAATTCTTCTATTATTAAGTGCTATATTTAAGCAACAACTTGTCTTAGCATTGGAACTATTTTATTTATGTTAGCAGCTTTTGACATTGGTAAAGACAAACAATAAAAGTTATAGGAGGTAGACAAAATGTTACTTCAATTTCTTTACATCATCCCCTGCATTATTATTGTATCCACAGTGCTTACACGAACCTACCTTGCTACAAATACCAATTTAAAGGTTAAGGATTTACTGCCAGGTATTAAAGGAAGTATATTATTTGGGCTCTTTAACTTAATCTTGGTTATCTCTGTTAAGGTTTTAACTAGCTTAACTTATACTTCTTTACTAATAATTGACGGAGTAGTTTCATTAATAGTTATGACTCTTATTCTAATTTTTGTAATTAAGCAGCATCGCAATTACTCAGGCATCATGTTTTTCTCAATTGGCTTGCAGCTGATTATTTGGGGCAATCTAGCTAATGAAGATGCTTTATTAGTTTTAATTCCTTATCTAGCAATTTTGGGATTTGATTTAATCTACGCAATATTTTATGGATTTCATAAAGAAGGTACTTGGTTTTGGAAATGCAGTTTAGAAACTAAAAATGCCTTCTTCAAACAAATTTCCCCTGTTATTCCATTCTTATATTAGTAACAAAAAAGTCATCAGGATTTTCCGATGACTTTCTTATTTTCACTTTAATGTTGATCAATCGCTCCATTTAACTGTTTGCGATAAACGAAGTAAACTATTAAAACTAACGGTACCAAAACAAGTTGTACCAAGTAGAAATATTGAATTGGCAAATAAGTATCAATGAACCCAGCAATAATTGGTCCAAAGCTCATCCCCAAGTCAATTCCCATATAAAAAGTAGAACTAGCTAACCCTTGTTCTTCAAGTGGTGCTAATAATAACGCCGTTGATTGCAAGACTGAATATATAATTCCATACCCCACAGTCATTCCAATTGCGGCAAGCCCCATCATTAAATCATTAGTCATAATCGCTAATAATAGTAAGTACAAGAACATGCTGGCTGCTGCTGCATAAAGCCAAATACCAAAGCGAACAGTGTCAAAGAAATTCTTCAACACAATCCGCAATCCTAATAAAACAATTGCATAAATCACAAAATAAAAGCCTACATGAATATCAAGATGCTTCTGTTCTGCATAAGTTACAATATCAGCCTGGGTAATGAAATATGGAATCGCAAATAAAGCTGTTAAAATCGCAACTGGAAAGGCATTCTTTTGAATAAGCTTAAACTTCTTCTTGGATTTATTTTCTTTTACCTTTGGCAAGGCATGATTTTCAACGAATTGAATGACAATAATCATCAAAATGCTGGCTACTGCTGCCAAAACAAATGAATTACGATAGCCGATTGTATGATAAACATCAATTGCAATTGCTGGTGCGATTGCCATATCTAACGCATTCATTAAGCCATAAAAGCCCATTGCTTGTCCGACATGACTTCGCGGAACAAGCGCACCAAGCCAAGTAGTCATACATACTGTGCATAGCACAAAGCCAGTTCCATTTATCAATCTGAATAATAAGAGCAGCTCACTATTAGGTGTGATTACATATCCAATAATTCCGATTGCAATCAATATTCCACCAATTAAAGACAACCGATATTTTGAAAAAATATCAGTAATATTACCTGCAATAGGACGCAAAAATAGCGAAGCAACACTCATTATTCCGACTACAAATCCGGCAAAGCTACTACTAGCACCTAAGCTAATCGCATATCCATTGATTAAAGGCGTAACAAACATCACGCTAAACATGAAGAAAAATGAAGCCACCATAACTAAAATTACATCTTTAGTATAAACAGTCTTTCCTTGATTTTTTCCCATAATTCCCTCCTAGAATTTGTTGTTAGTCCTATTTATATCATACCAAGATTATAGTCCTTGCTCTAACTTGATTTAATATTTTTGCTTAATAAAAGGTAGTTGAGTATTTTGCTAAATTTTCAGTACACTGAAAATTATGCTAAAATATTGGTAGAATTTTCAGTACAGAGAAAATTTAGCTAAAAAAGCTAAAAGTTTTCAGTTAGGAGAAAATTATGGAACCAATTCTTCGCCCTTTATACTTAAAAAGAATCGAACCAATGATTGATACTGAGTTTATCAAGGTAATTACTGGAGTGCGTCGTTCAGGAAAAAGCTACTTATTATTAATGATTAGAGATCAGCTTCTCAAAAGAGGTATTTCAGAAAAGCAAATCATTTATTTAAACTTTGAAAATCCAGAATATTTTGATTTGCTTGACTACAGAAAATTATATGAGTACCTAAAGAAAAAAGTAGATAAAAGTAAAAAGACTTACTTTTTCTTTGATGAAATTCAAGAAGTCCATGAATGGCAGAAATTAATTAATGGCCTACGTGTAGCATTTGATTCTGACATTTATATTACAGGTTCTAATGCATCACTTCTTTCTGGAGAACTTGCCAGCTATCTAACAGGTCGTTATGTTCAAATTCCGGTATTACCGTTGACCTTTAGAGAATACTTGAAATTTAAAAACTATGAACAAGATGATCCTGCTCGCCACTTCAACGACTATTTAGAATATGGTGGTTTTCCTTCAGTTGTTTTACAAGATAATAATCAATTAAAGCGTGATGTTTTAAGTGGAATTTATAACTCAATTTTGCTTCGAGATGTTGCTGGGCGAGCAACCATTAAAAATACTGAAGTTTTAGAACGGGTCGGACTTTTTTTACTTGGTAATGCTGGTCAGCTTATCAGTATTAATAAAATCGCTAATACTTTAAGATCTAGTGGCTTCAAGATTAGTAACAATACCATTGAAGCTTATCTTAATTTATTACAAGATGCTTTTCTATTTTATAAAGTCCCACGCTATGATATTCGTGGAAAAGAGCTACTTAAAGGCCAAGGAAAATTTTATGCAGTAGATTTGGGATTTGTCCGTTCTCAATTACGTAGAGAAAGAATTAATCGTGGCTCAAAAATTGAAAATCTCGTTTATCTAGAATTATTAAGTCGTGACTATGAAGTCTTTGTGGGAAAATACGATACTAAAGAAATTGATTTTGTAGCAAAAAATGACAGTGATACCCTTTATATTCAAGTTACTAATCAAATTCCTCAAAATAATACTAGAGAAACTGATAACTTTTTGCATTTACCAACTGGTTATCGAAAAATTATTATTACTAATAATTGGGATGATGTTGGCGTAATCGATGGAATTGAAGTTGTACACATTACTGATTTTTTAACCAAATAATTTATTAATAGTTGATACTACACGATTTCTGTATGTTACAGAGGTCGTGTATTTTTTTCTACCATAAAAAAGCACCTCATAATCATCAGATTTCATATCTAACAACTATGAGGCACTTAATTATCTATCTTTTCTTATTTTGGTGAAGTTCTAACGGTAATTTTTCCATTAATGATTTGGCTTCTTGCTTCTTGACTTTCCTGCCAAGCTTTAGCAGATAAATTCCCCTTAGTAATTGAAACACCATTATGTTCTAAGCCGTAAACAAGGTGCTTGCCACCTGGGAATTTACCGAGATATGCTTTATCTGCAATATCCTTAACTGCAAAGCCCAGTCCCTTTAACACTGAAGTTAAAGTACAATTATCTTTTTTACCCCTACTATTAGTATATTCACCTTGAGCGGATTGATCTGAATCAACACCAATTACCCAAACTTTCTTCTTTTCGCTTCTTGTTTTGTTGAGATTTTTTGCTTCTTGGAAGACGCCATTGCCGGCTGTTGCGGCGGCTTGATAAAGGATATCAGCTTTTTTAGCATACATTGATTGAGCAATTGCTTTAGCCTTATCTGTTGAAGTAAAGTCACCAACATATTGATCTAAAATGGTAATCTTCTTACCCAATTTTTTAGCTGTATCTGTTACTCCTTGCTTAAAACCAGCTTCAAATAAGTCTAAGACAGTTGATCTAGCACCACCAATAAAGCCAACGGTATTAGTTTTAGTTGTATACGCGGCTACAACACCTGCTAGGTATGATGATTCGTTCGATTTAAAAGTTGCACTGACCACATTCTTTTGACCAGTGATGACATCGTCCATAATGACAAAGTTCTTTTTAGGATATTTTTGAGCTGCCGATGAAACGGCTTCTTTCAAGGCATAACCAACACCGTATAAGGTTTCAAAACCAGCATTAGCAGCCTGATTAAAATTAGGAACAAAATCTCCTTCACTATTAGATTGAAAATATTGATAACCACCCATTCCTCGGCTAAGCTCATGTTCTTGGCCAAAAGCTTCAAAGCCTTTCCAAGCAGCTTCAGTAAATGAATGATCATCAACACCACTAATATCGGTAATCAAAGCAATTGAATATTTGTTTTTATAGTTATTTTTGCTAAGTGAATGCTTGGCTCGACATCCAGTTAAAGTTAATAACATAACACCAATTAGGCCACTAACTACAATTGCTTTGATTTGCATCTTCTTCATCAAAAATCTCCTTACTATATAAAAGCGAACAAATTCTATAGTACGATATCAGTTTGAACGATTTTTGTCAAATCAAAATGGAAAAATATAATAACAAATATTTTCACACTTTTTTATTTAAAAAATAAAGAAATTGCTCCAATCATGTTATAATGATATTATTAAATAAATTTTATTAAAAGGTGAAAAATATGGAAGAATTATCATTAATGAACTTTGATTCAAATCCTAATGCGGTTCTTAATCCTAATCATGAAAATTTAGGATGCGATTTTGCTGACAAGCTTGTCTATCCTTTTGTCACTGATGAAAATTTCCAAGCTTTTTTAGCTGATAAAGATTATAAAATTGTGGCAACTTTTGAGACTTTTGCTTGCAACTTTTCTGTTTATCAAGTTCAGTATCATAATCAAACTCTTTCACTTGTTCACCCTCCTCTAGGCGCTAGTGCTGCTGTGCAGCTTCTTGACTGGTTAATTGCTTATGGTGTAAAAGAAGTGCTAGCAATCGGCTCTTGTGGTGCTTTAACTTCTGGGAATGAAGGTGACTTCTTTTTACCAACTAAGGCCCTGCGTGACGAAGGCACCAGTTTTCACTATGTAGCGCCAAGCCGTTACATCATCTTATCTAGTCCATTAGTAACACAAGTTAAAGAGCAACTTGAAAAAAGAAGCCTGCCCTACACCGAAGTAACTACTTGGACAACTGATGGTTTTTTCAGAGAAACTAAAACTAAAGTTGAACAGCACCTAGCTGAGGGAATTTCGGTTGTTGAAATGGAATGTGCTGCAATGGCTGCTTGCTGTCAGTTACGCAATGTTCAATTTGCTCAAATTCTATACTCAGCTGACAGCTTAGCTAATTTTGAACATGATGAACGAAATTGGGGGCAAAAGCGTCAAAAGGATGTCATGGCTCTAGCTTGTGATATTTTAACAGCAATATAAAAAGGAGAGGTATAAACCTCTCCTTTTATAGTATTTAGATAATTATTACTACATATTAGTAGTTCATGTAACGATTTCTTTCCCAATCTGAAACACTTTGAGTATATTGAGCCCATTCAAGTTCTTTAGATTCAATAAAGCTTTGAGTTAAGTGTTCACCTAAAGCATCTTGAATTAACTTATCTTCCTTGAAGTACTTAGTAGCGTTATGCAAAGTTGAAGGTAAAGCAATAATACCTCTTTCCTTCTTTTCTTCAGCAGACATTTCAAAGACATTTGAAGTAATTGGTTTCATTGGCATCTTAGCTTCTTTGATACCTTCAAGACCAGCCTTTAAGCAAGCTGCTAATAATAAGTATGGGTTAGCTGTTGGGTCAGCTGAACGCATTTCAAGACGAGTACCAATTTCTTCAGCATCTGGAATACGAACAAGTGGTGAACGGTTCTTATTAGCCCATGAAATGTATACAGGAGCTTCAAAACCAGGAATCAGACGCTTGTATGAGTTAACAGTTGGATTACCAACACAAGTTAATGCTCTAGCATGGCTTAAGATACCATTTAAGAAGTAAAGAGCAGTCTTAGATAACTTGTATTCGCCATCTTTATCGTAAAAGACATTCTTACCATCTTTGAATAGTGACATGTTAGTGTGCATTCCTGAACCAGGTAAACCTTCAACAGGCTTTGGCATAAAGGTTGCATGTAAACCATGCTTCTTAGCGATTTGCTTAACGACCATCTTGAAAGTCAAGACCTTGTCAGCAGTTGCAACTGCGTCGTCAAAGCGGAAGTCGATTTCTTGTTGACCTGCACCAACTTCGTGGTGAGCTGCTTCAACTTCAAATCCAATCTTTTCCAAAGTTTCAACAATATCACGACGACACTTAGCACCTTCATCTTCACTAGCCATATCAAAGTATGAACTTTGGTCAGTTGGCTTAGTAGTCCAGTTGCCTTCGCTGTCTTCTTTAAATAAGAAGAATTCAGCTTCAAAACCAATTTCAAAGTTGCTATAACCCATTTCCTTCATTTCGTTAACAACACGCTTCAAGTTGTTTCTTGGATCACCAGCAAATGGAGTACCATCAGTATTGTGAACTGAACAAATTAAACGACCAATTTTGCCGCCTTCATTGTCACCCCAAGGCAAAACTGCCCAAGTTGAAAAGTCAGGGTATAAAACCATGTCACTTTCTTCAATTCGAACATAGCCATCAATACTTGAACCGTCGAAACGAATTTCGTTAGCCAAAACTTTATCTAATTGACTAAGAGGAACTTCAACATTTTTTAATGTTCCGTTGATATCTGTAAAGCATAAACGTAAGAAACGTACATTTTGGTCTCTAATAATTTTACGAATTTCTTCTTCTGTGTATACTTTTTTCATATTTCCACCTGTTAACAAAATCTTTCTATCGTAACAAAATTGGTATAGTCCTAGAATTACTTATATCTCCTAAGAACATAGCAATATCATAGCCTTTGTTTTTTGTTTTGTCAAACTGGTATAGTTATTTTTTGCGATTAATTTTTTATTACTTATTTTTATAAAGTGTAAAAAAATCATATGCAAGTAAGCCTAAACTAAAAATTGGTCTAAAAAAAGAGCTAAAAATTTAGCTCTAATTTTTTACTTATATTTAAACTTTCTTAAAGAATAGCTCATTAACTGCATTCATCACAGCAATTTTTACATGGGCATAAGTTAAGCCACCCTGCATGTATAAGGCATAAGGTTCTCTTATTGGACCATCAGCTGAAAATTCGATTGTTGAACCAGAAACAAAAGTTCCTGCAGCCATGACAACTTTATCTTCATAGCCGGGCATATTGTATGGAACGGGTTCGACAAAAGAATCAACCGGTGAATTTTTTTGTAATTCTTTAGCAAATTTAACCATTTTTTCTGGATCATGGAAAATAATATTTTGAATTAAATCCGTTCTAACCGCATCCCATTTTGGAGCAACTTCAAGCCCCATTTTTTCTAACAAGGCACTGCTAAAGACCATCCCTTTAATTGCATTGACAACCGTATTAGGAGCGATAAAAAAGCCTTGTAAAAAGTCCTGCATATTGGTCAACGTGGCACCTTCATCTTCACAACCCGGAGCTAATAACTCATATGTTGCATTTTCAACTAACTCTTTTTTACCAACAATATAGCCACCTGTTTTGGCAATACCGCCACCGCCATTTTTAATTAAAGAGCCCGCCATTAAATCCGCGCCATATTCAGTGGGTTCATGCTTTTCAGAAAATTCACCATAGCAGTTATCAATAAAAACAATTGTCTCTGGTAAAATATCTTTGACAAAAGCAATCATCTCTTTAATTTGCTCTACATTATAACTAGGACGTGTGCTATAGCCTTTAGATCTTTGAATGGCAACCATTTTAGGCTTATCTCGAAGCAAAACTTCTTTAGCCGCCTTGTAATCAACTTGATTATCTTTTAATGGGACATATGAGAAGCTAATGCCTCTTTGCATCAGAGTTCCTTGCTTGTGTGGAGTAAGTCCAATCACTGTTTGTAAAGTATCATATGGCATACCTGTTAAGTAAGTTAAAATATCCCCTGCTTGTAAATTACCTCTCATTGCCGTTACCAAAGTATGGGTGCCGGAAACAAACTGAGGCCGAACTAATGCTGCTTCAGTTTGAAATACTTCAGCAAAAATAGCTTCTAACTTATCACGACCGGTATCATCATCACCATAGCCATTAGTTCCTTTTAAATCAGCCTCAGCTACATTAGCATGCTTAAAAGCTTCTAAGACCTTGGCTTGATTATAGACAACTTGCTCATCTAATTCAGCAAATTTAGGCGCTATCTGCTGATCTACAGTCTTTACTAAATCTCTTAATTCTTTTGGATAATTATACATTTTGCCATTGCTCTACTTTCGTTAAAATCTTATCAAAATAAGCTGGATCATTTAAAGAATCATACCAATTCACACTTAACTTATTTCTAAAATACGTTAGCTGACGTTTAGCATATTTTCGAGAAGCCTGTTTAAGTTTATTAACACAGGTTGTTAAATCACTTTCACCTTCAAAATAAGGGAAGAATTCTTTATAACCAATCGCTTGTAAAACTTGATATTCCTTAGCCCGATTTTCGAAGACAAACTTCGCTTCGTCAAGCAATCCATCAGTCATCATTATATCTACGCGCTTATTAATTCGACTATAAACAAGTTGGCGGTCACTATTTAAGCCAATTAATAAAGCATCATATCTAGGCGTTATTTTTGTTTGCTGCTCACTAAATTTCTTTCCTGTCCGGTCAATAACCGTTAAAGCACGCAATACTCGCCTGGTATTTTCAACTGGTATCTTTTTACAAGCTTGAGGATCTTTTTCGTGTAAAAGTTGCCATAATTCTTTAGATCCATGTTCAGCTAAAAAAGCCTCAAATTTTGGCTCAACACTTGTTTCATATTCTCCAGGTTCCCCAAGCTGCATTTTATTAATTAATGCATTGATATAAAAACCTGTTCCTCCACAAATTATTGGGATTTTTTTCATTTGAATCGTTTTATCAATTGCCTTAGTAGCATCAGCTACAAAATCTTTAACAGAATATTCCTCAAAAACAGACTTTTGATTAATTAATAAATGTGAAGCTGCAGCTTGCTCTTCTTCAGTAGCCTTTGCTGTTCCAATTGAAACTTCTTTGTATATCTGCATTGAATCGCCAGAAATTATTTGTCCATTAACCTGCTGAGCTAGTTTAATAGCTAGACTTGTTTTACCAACAGCAGTCGGTCCGACTACAACTATTATTTTTTGCATACCTTTTCCTTTAATAAAATGATAAATATTGCTAAAATTAAAGTAAATGAACTAGGAGGTAATTCAAAATGGCTAAAAAGTTTGGAGCCGGTTTTGTTACCGGAATGATTACTACTTTAGGTACAATTGCAGCAGGAGTCTTCACTTATAAAAAGAAGGTATTAGACCCTGCTGAACAAGAAGCTAAGCGAATTGAACAAAACCGTATTCGCGCTAACCGTAAGAGTCACTCAGCTCACTTAGGTTAAAAGCAATATTTTGAATTGTTACTTAATATTATAATTATAAATCACTAAAAAAACTTGCTAGGATAATACCAGCAAGTTTTTTTGTTTAATTAATATTTTGATGCCTTAGTACGTCCATCCCAATTTTCTAAACCATCTTTTAACCAGAAAATCTTTTTATAGCCATCTTTTTGCAAAATTCTTGCAGCACGCAAGGTAATAGAACTTGCATCTGAATAAAGGTAAACTGGTAAATCTTTTCTAATTTCACCATGTTGGTATTTAAACATAGTCATTGGAATATTGCGAGCTCCATCGATATGCTTACGCTTAAATGGTGCACTTTCACGCACATCAATTATTTGGACCTTACGCATCCCTGCTCTAAATTCTTCATTACTTAAAGCACCACCTACTCTTTTAGCTTGGTACTTATTCCAAAGCCATGAAAAAAGAAATGACAAAATAATAATTAATAAAATTGCATCAATAACTAATAAAAAAGTATTCACAATAACTTTCTCCTCAACTTTTTCTTTATTTTATAATACCGCTCTTACGACTCTTTTTCATTCTTTTCTTCAATTTCATGTTCACGTCGTAAAATTAGCTTAGCACTCAAATAATCCTTTTGACTAATTACTCCAGCGTGATGTAAATTATCAAGTTCTAAAGCCATCAGCTCAATATCCCATTTTCGTTTACCAACATAAACTAAAATATTAAATTTTTTCAGCAACTGCTGCACATCATACAAAGTTTTCATTATTCTGAAATAATAAATCCTAATCTCAAACTAATTAATACAAACCCAATTAATGCAAATCCTGCCAAAATTTTTATTGGTAATTTGTAGCCACGTAAATTTTGGTCTCCTAGAATCACTGTTAATAAAAATCCAGCAAGTAAACCACCAACATGCCCCCAAGTATCAATCTGTGGAATATTAATATCAAATAGCAGATTAATTACAGCTAAAACAAATGATTGTCTACCTAAATAAGCCATTCCTTCATGAGTACGATTAGCAATTCCTAAGGCAATCATCGCCCCAAATAAGCCAAACAAAGCTGTTGAGGCACCAGCACTTACTGCATTATCACTACCCAAAGCTAGAGTCATTAAATTGCCACCAACTCCAGCTAATAAATAAATAATTAAAAAACGAACATGTCCCAACATTGGCTCTAAATATTGCCCCATATAAAAGAGCGTGACACAGTTAACAACTAAATGCAGCAATCCAATATGTAAAAACTGAGCTGTAAAAAGTCGCCACCATTGGCCTAATATTATGATTGCTGGATTAAATTGGGCACCCAATTTAAATAAAACAGCAGATTCGTCTGATCCTCCACGAAGAGTTTCTATTATAAACATTGCGACTAAAACCACAAAAATAGTATTAGTCATTGCATTAGTCTTATAGTACTTCCTAAGTCTTGGATTATTCATAAGTCGCTATTCCTCACCCTTCTCTTTAGTTTATGAATATATTTTACTTGGTTAAAGCAATTAATTCTCCAACTTGTCGATCTGTTTCTTCAATTGGCCAAGCTGGCGTATCAAACAACATAACCGAATTAACTAAACTAACAGTTTTACAATTATGTTCAGCTAAAAAGCGGTCATAATACCCTCCACCAAAGCCTAAACGATCATGGCTTGCTTTTGAAAAAGCCAGGCCAGGTACTAGTAATAAATCTAATTGATTATTAATTTCTATAGGATTAGCTACTTCCAAAATACCAAAGTTAGATTTTTTTAACTGAGTTTGTTCATCAAAATAAACAAAATCCATCCTCTTATCAGGATAACTTTTAGCTAAATAGGTCTTTATTCCTTCTCTTCTTGCTTGTTCAATAATTATTTGATTATCAATTTCAAAATTTAAAGGACAAGTTACACCGATTGTTTTCACTCCTTCAAGTAACGAATTAGCTAAAAATTTATTTTGTAATAAAATATCCTCTTCAACTTTTCGATCTTTTTTAGCAAATTCTTGTAAGCGATGAATTTGCCGTTGTCTTAACTCTTTTTTCTTCATAATTAACATTATAACAAAAAAACAACAGGCTTTTTAACCTGTTGTCTTAGTAATTACTTAGTTTCGCGGTGAAGCGTAGTCTTTCTTTCGCGTGGGCAATATTTCTTTAAAGCCAAACGTTCAGGGTGCTTACGCTTATTCTTCTTGGTTAAGTAGTCTCTTTCGCCACATTCAGTACATTCAAGAATAATGTTATCTGCCATTTCTTCCACCACCTATTAAATTTATTTCGACTGTTCAATGATAGCATTTTTCGCTAATTTTTACCAGAAAAAATATTAGTTTTCTGCGTATTTATTTAATTTAAAGTAATCTTCCACCATTTCTTTAGCAACTTGCAATGTGTAAGTACCTTCCAAATTAGGATCTAAACCTGGGAAAACGACTACTACAGCTAATTTTGGTTTATTTGATGGAGCAAAGCCTACAAAAGTTGCATTAATTAATTCAATTGGATCACTACTACTATTCTTTTTCTTACTTGCACTAGCATCATAATAGAAAGTTTGAGCTGTACCAGTCTTACCTGAAATACTTGGTTTAACACTCTTCAATGTATGAGCTGTCCCCCAAGCATTTGTACCATGTACTACTCGATACATCCCTGTTTTAATGACATTTAATTCACTACTTGTCCAAGGTATTCTAAATTGAACATTTGGTGTTTTTGAGTAATTAATTGATACTTTAGTACCACTTGAATTAGTCTGTCCAACTGATTGCACCAAATATGGCTGCATTCGATAACCACCATTGGCAATTGTTGAAATATATTGAGCTAGCTGAATTGGTGTATATGCATCGTAGTTACTATAGGATTCGTCAAGTACGGAACCAGAAAGCAATTGGCCTGATGAATTATAAGACTTACCTTGAATACCTGAAATTTCTCCTGGTAAGTCAATACCAGTCTTTTGTCCCAATCCAAACATCGCAAAATTACGTCTCAAAATATCAAATGCATCACTTGGCATATGAATGTATGTTTTTGGAGTATATTTTGCATTCAACCATCTTAAAGTAAGTTGCATCATGTAAATGTTACTTGATACTTCAAGAGCTGTTTCAGCATCTAATGAACTAAAAGTTCCAATTGGATAAACAGATTTCTTAACTGGAGTCCCTGGTAAGTAAATTGGTGTATCAGGCAAAGTATTACTACTTGGGGTAATAACTTTATTGATCAAACCACCTGCAACTTGTGCACCCTTTACAACAGACCCCATAACAAATGATTGGTTAATAATACCTAAAGCATCATCTGTAATTTTATTAGTTTTTACATTGTGATCTAGACCTGCTACTGCCTTAATTGCACCGGTATTTGGATCTAGTGCAATTGCAAAAGCACCACTTGAGTAATGTGCAGCACCGGCTGATAAAGCAGAAGAATAGACTGATTTCAATTTCTTTTGCACTTTAGCTTGGTATTTTGAATCAAGTGTCAATATCAAACTAGCACCAGCTTGTCCCTTATACACGGTTTTAGTCTGTGTAACTTTTCCATTAGATTTAGTGGTTAATTTACTTTCAGTTTTAGACCCCTTAAGTAAAGCTTCATATTCTTTTTCTAGATAAGAAGTCCCTACTCGGTCATTACGTGAATAACCTTGAGCTAGGTAATATTGCAACTTTTCACTTGGTAAACCAGCTTTTTCTGAAGAAACAGACCCAATAATAGTCTTAATTGAAGAACCATTTGGATAAGTTCTTTCCCAATCAGTTCCTATTCCGACGCCAGGCAATTCTGATAAATGTTCTCCAACTAAAGCAACTTCTTTATCTGTCAAGTTTTGATTCTTAATATAAATTGTAGATAAGCTATAGGCACCAGAAATCTTATTAAAAATCAGGGCAGCTGTTTTTTCCCTACTGGTATAATGCCTTTTATTTTTAATAACTTGCTTTTCCAGTGTTGAATATACCGTTGAATTGCTTAGCTCATTTCCATCAGAATCATACTTTTGTGACTTAGGTAACTTAGCATATTCCTTGGCATAATTGCGACTATTGCCAAGGTAATAAGCCGCTAATTGTAATGCGGTCGGCTTTTCATTACTAATGGTAATATATTGACTCAATGCCGTAGAAATATTATAAATTTGTTTACTAGTAACAGATGAACCCTTAGTATAAGTAATGGCATTATTAGCCTTATTACCTACTAAGACGCGCCCTTTATCGTCATACATAATACCTCTTGGCACTGCACTAGTAACTACAGTATCATCTGTTTTTTGTACTTCTGAATGAAAACGACTACCATAAATTAACTGTAAATATGCTAGTTGTCCTATCAGCATTGCAAATAAAATAAAAATGACACCTAAAATTATTTTCATTCTGATTGGCGTTTCTGCCGCTTTTCGATCAGATTTATGATTATTATTTTGTAAAAAATTCAAGAAAATCAACCTCACTAGCCAGTCAATATTTTAGCAGATAGCTATGTGTTATGCTATGTATATCCCAATGTTAGTTTCAATGTTTTTTAAATCTTAATCAAATGAAGAAAATGAAAATGAATTATCAAAACAAACACATTAATACAATCTTATATTTATTGAGTTTTTTTATTCCCTTTGCCATTTTTGCTAGTTACTTTACTATGCATGGTATGAGAATCCTAACAGTTGATTTAGGACAGCAATATATTGATTTACTTGCCTTTTATAAAGATCACTTCTTTAACCCAGCAACATATAACTATAGCTTTACCAATGGCTTAGGTGGTAGTTTAATAGGTACTTTCTTTTATTATCTAGCTAGTCCCTTTAATATCCTCTTGCTTTTTTTCACTAAAAGCCAACTGCCAATAGCTATTTATTGGCTTATTTCACTTAAAGTAGGAACAGTCGGCTTAACTAGCTATTATTATTTTCAAAAAAATTATCAAAAAATCTATTCCTTAGCTGGCAGTATTGCCTTTGCATTATCAGGCTATATTATTGCCTATAATTTAAACTTGATGTGGCTCGATAGCCTAATATTATTGCCACTATTAATTCTTCAAATTCGCAAAACTGGTCAAAAAAATTGGTTAATTCTTGTGACCTTCTTACTATGGGTTACTAATTTTTATACGGGCTATATGGCTTTAGTATTTGGATTTTTCTATTTTTGTATTTACTTATACAACCATCCTACTAATTGGCAAAAGAAATTATTCAACTACTTGGCCAAATCTGTTATTGCAACCTTATTAGCTGCTTTTGCCTTAATTCCCACAATATATGAAATAATTAATAATAAAAATAGTAGTGCTGTCTTTAATTGGGGAATTCAATTTACCCCTTATAAGATGTTAGGTAAATTTATTTCCGGCTCTTATACATTCCATGAGATGCAAACTGGATTGCCTAATGTATATATTACAGTCCTACTTTTTCTGGTTAGTTTAACCTATTTTTTGAGCAACAAATTCAGTCTTAAAGAACGTTTTAGTAATGCGCTTTTAATTCTATTTTTATTTGTTTCTTGCTGGTTTAATCCCTTAGTTCTATTTTGGCATTTAGGCCAATTCCCAACCTGGTATCCAGCTCGCTTTAGCTTTGTTATTAGCTTTTTGTTAATTGAATTTGCACTTAAAGTTTTATCAAAGCAAGCCAAATTTTCAATTGCACAATTAATATTAATTATTTTAGTATCAGTTGGTTTATTCACTTGGTTATTAACCAAAAATAGGTTTGAGTTTTTAGACCATAATAAAGTATTAATCAGTTTAGTTTTTGCTGCACTTTTAATTATTATTGTAGCTGCCTTTCCTTTAAGAAATATCCTAGTACAAGGAATAATCTTGAGTTTGACGATTATTGCTACTGCCTTAAACTTAAGCTCAAGCTTAAATAGTATTTCTTACCAAGTAAATGAAGACTACAGTAACTTTACTGAAAATGTTGCAAATGCTACTACTATCATTAAAAGGCATGATAGTAGTTTATATCGTTTAGAAAAGACTTTCTCTCGTTCTGACGATGATCCATTTAGTGATAATTATTATGGTCTTTCAGTCTTCAATTCAATTGCTAATTCTAAAATTACTAACTTTATTAGTTATCAAGGCTTAGCTCATAATTCCAATGCTTTTATTAATAAGTTTTCTACTCAAGTATTGGATTCATTGCTGGGAGTAAAATACACCTTACAGCCTTATTACGGTAATGATAACGTTAAGACTAGTCAGCGAATGAAATATAATAATCAACTATATCGTACTGATATTAATTCCATGGCTTTTGGTGGCGACTTTAAACAAATATCTTATGCAATTAATCAAACAGCATTACCTTTGGCGTATGTTTCTCAAAGAAATTGGGCTACTAATTACTTTGAAAATGAACCAATCAAAAACCAACAATCTTTTTATACTGCTGCAACTGGTGACAAAACTAACTTGTTTACCACAATTAACTTACCAAACGCCCAACTAGAAAATGCTAAAACCAATGGTAATTTTAACTACCAAAAAAAGGTTTTCTCACAAACAGCAACTGTTTCCTTTACTTTTACACCTCAAACAAATAATTCATATTATTTACAATTACCAGCTAATTTAACTGGAAAAGTTGCTTCACTTACTATCAATGGGGAAAACGTTGATATAGAAGCTCGCTACGATCAAGTCAGACTTATTAATATTGCTAACAAGCAAAAAGGAAAGAAACTAGTACTTACATTCACGTTATTAAAAAATAAAGCCAACTTAGCTAATATTGTTATTTGGGAATTAAATTCAAAGCATCTTACTGATACTTTGATTAAACTTAAGGAAAATCAACCCACTGTAAAAGAAATAAAAGCTGGAACTATTGAGACTTCAACTTTCACAACTAGTGGAAGTCAAACACTTAGAACTAGTATTCCTTATGATAATAATTGGGTTATTTATGACAACGGTAAAAAAATTAACTACACTAAATTTACAAATACCTTTTTAGAAATTCAGTTAGTTGATGGAAAACATCAAATAAAATTTGTTTATGTTCCTCATCAATTCTATTTAGGCCTCTTAATAAGTCTAATAACTGGAATTTGTCTTTTAGCATATTATTTTTATCATAAGCGTAACCAATAAAAATCATTACAAAAAGAGCTGATACAATCTGTATCAGCTCTTTTCTCATATATAAAACTACTTATTAAGCTTTAACATCATTAATAACAACGTCAAAACTTCCACCTGGTGTATTGATTGAAACAGTATCGCCCTTATGCTTACCAAGCAATGCTTGAGCAATTGGTGAGTCGTTTGAAATCTTACCATTTAATGGATCTGATTCATCAGAACCAACAATAGTATAAGTTTCAGGATCATCTTCACCAACTTCAGTATAAGTTACAGTTTTTCCAACTGAAACTTCATTGGGATCAACACTATCAGCATCAATAACATCAGCATATTTAAGCATTTGTTCAACTTGTGCAATCCGTTGTTCTACAGCACTTTGTTCATCCTTAGCCGCATCGTATTCTGAGTTTTCTGATAAGTCACCATATGAACGAGCGACTTTAATTCTTTCAATAACTTCTGGACGTTTAACAAGTTTTAATTCTTTAAGTTCTGCTTCAAGCTTTTCTTTACCTGCAGCAGTCATTGGATATGTTTTTTGTGGCATATTAATCTCCCTTTATTGATATTTCACCAGTCAATAATATTTAATTCACTAATGAAAGTCAATAGATTAACGTACTTCTACTTCTAATTGACTAGTTAAAGCTTCACTAACTGCACTAACTGCCTTAGTTACAACTTCATCTGTCAAAGTTTCTTTTTCGTTTAAGAATGTTAATTTATAAGCCAAACTCTTCTTACCCGCTTCAATATGCTTACCTTGATATACATCAATTACATCAAGTTTAACTAAGTATTTACCTGCATTTTCACGAATAACATTTGCTACTTCATCACTGGTTATATTTTCAGCCACTAACAATGACATATCACGTTCAACACTTGGATACTTAGGAGCTGGCATAGATTTAGTTTCTCCATCCATAAGTGGCAAAATTAAATCTAAATTAAGTTCATAACCATATAATTCTTTTCCACGTAAATTCTTATCAAATAAGTTAAGTAATGGTGCAATTTGTCCAATAAAACCAACATATTGATCATTAATATAAATTCCAGCAGTTCTAGTTGGGTGCATACCTGGTAACTTAAGAGCCTTATATTCAATCTTGGCAGAAGTTTTAATTACAGCATCAAATAAACTTTCAACTTGACCCTTAACATAGTAAAAATCAATCTTTTCGTCAATATGTTGCCAGTTAGTTTCTTCAGCTGTACCAGTATATAATGCAGCTAAATGAGTATGTTCGTTATATTCATCACTTTCATGGTCATATACGCGACCTTGTTCAAAAATTCTAACTTCATTTTGTTTACGAGCAAAGTTATAACTAGCTGCTTCAACCAAACTAGCCATTAAGTTCTGTCTCATCGTTGTTCTAGCAGAATTAAGTGGCCATTCAACTTTAACAGGAGCTAAGGCTTTTTCTTCAAATAAAGTTGCCAATTCTTCACTAGTTAATGAGTAATTAATAGTTTCAACAAGTCCCTGGGCTTCAACTAAGTGACGTAAATGTCTTACTTTTGTTTCATCTGCATTATAGCCACCATGTGTTTGACCAAGTACCGGTTGCGTTGACTTAATATTATCATAACCATAAATTCGGCCAACTTCTTCAACCAAGTCAGCTTTAATTGAAATGTCCCAACGTCTACTTGGAACAATTACAGTAACTTCATCACCTGAGACTTTAGTTTCAAAGTTTAAACGATCAAAAATTGCTAAAATTTCTTCATTTGATAATTCAGTACCCAAGATCTTATTAAAGTAGGCAAATTTAGCAGTAATTTCACATTTAGGCTTTTCTTCATTTTGAGCATAAATAATCCCCTCATTAACTGTACCTTCAGCATGATTTCTAAGAAGTAAAGCTGCCATATTGAGAGCTTTTTCTGTATTATCCCAGTTAAGGCCCTTTTCAAAGCGAGCTGATGATTCACTTCTTGCATCATGACGTAAAGCAGCCTTTCTGACTAATGCAGGATCAAAAACAGCACTTTCTAAAATAACATCAGTTGTTGCTGAAGTTACTTCAGAATTAAGGCCACCCATAACACCTGCCAAAGCAACAGGCTTAGAACCATCTGTAATTACGATATCTTCAGTATCTAACTCTAATTCATTTTCATTAAGTAAGGTTAACTTCTCGCCCTTCTTAGCTAAGCGAACTTCGCACTTACCAGCAAAGGCATTTGCATCATAAGCATGCATTGGTTGGCCAGTTAAAAGCATGATGTAATTAGTAGCATCAACCACATTATTGATTGGACGAATTCCAGCATTCCATAAACGAATTTGCAACCAAAGAGGACTTGGAGCAATCTTTACATTGGAAACTTTTCTCATCAAGAATTTTGGTGCTAATTTCTTATCTGCACTAACACTCAATTCTTTAGTCCAATCACTACCATCACCTTTTAAAACAACATCTTCGATTTTAGGCTTTTGACCAACAATAGCACCTACTTCATATGCTGCTCCTTCCATAGAAAGAGTATCAGCACGGTTAGGAGTAATATCAAAATCTAAGATGTAGTCATCCATTCCTAAAGCTTCATAAACATCAGTCCCAGGTTTAATTGCATCAGGAAATACAAAAATCCCATCCGCAAATTCTTGTGGCACTACACTATCGCTGAAGCCAATTTCTTGTAAACCACAAATCATCCCATTTGAAACAACGCCACGAATTTTACCACGCTTAATCTTTTCATTGCCAGCAATTCTAGCCCCGTGTAAAGCTACAATTACATATTCACCAGCTGCAACATTAGGTGCCCCACAAACAATTTGAATTGGTTCATCTTCACCAATATCTACTTGGGTAATATGCAAATGATCTGAATCAGGGTGCATTTCACACTCTAAGACATGACCAACAACTAGCTTTTTTAAGCCTTCCATTGGATGATCAACTGATGCTATTTCAATCCCAGTTCTGGTGATTTTTTCAGCCAATTCATTGGGATCAATATCTAATTTTAAGAAATCTTGTAACCACTTGTATGAAACTAACATCTAGTCTTCCTCCTGACGAAATTGTGTTAAGAATCTAATGTCATTAGTATAGAAATCACGAATATCATCTACACCATACTTCAAAATTGCAAAACGGTCTAACCCTAATCCAAAAGCAAATCCACCATAAACTTCCGGATCTAAACCAGCATTTCTAATAACATTAGGGTGAACCATACCTGCACCTAATACTTCTATCCAACCAGTGTATTTACATACTGGGCATCCCTTGCCATCACAGTTAAAGCAAGAAACATCCATTTCAACACTAGGCTCAGTAAATGGGAAATAACTTGGTCTCAAACGAGTTTCCCTATCTTGACCAAAGACATGCTTAGCAACTGCTTCTAAAGTCCCTTTTAAATCTCCCATAGTAATATTTTTATCAACAACTAACCCTTCCATTTGGGCAAATTGATGTGAGTGTGTTGCATCATCATCATCACGACGGTAAACCTTACCAGGAGATATCATCTTTAAAGCACCATTTTCAAAATCATGCTTCTCCATAGTTCTAGCTTGAACAGGGGAAGTTTGACTTCTTAAAAGGTGACCATCATCTACAAAGAACGTAGCTTGCATGTCACGAGCTGGGTGGTCCTTAGGCAAGTTAAGCATTTCAAAGTTATAATGCTCTGTTTCAATTTCAGGACCTTGAACTACTTGGAAGCCCATACCGATAAAGAATCTTTCTAAATCATCTTGAATAATTCTAATTACATGTTTAGAACCCAGGCGAGTTTTTCTACCTGGTAAGGTAACATCAACTGCTTCCGCTTTTAATTTTTCAGCAACTAATTTTTCTAATAAGTCTTTTTTAGCATCATCAAGCTTTTGGTTAAATAAGTCACGTAATTCATTAACTTTTTGACCAACTTCTCGACGATTTTCAGGAGCAACTTCCTTCATTGAGTGAAGAATTTCAGTTAATCTTCCTTTTTTACCAACTAAAGTTACCCTTACATCGTTTAACTTCTTTTCATTTTCAGCTTTTCGAATTTGTGCTAAACCTTCATCACGCAATTTAGCCAATTTTTCAAATAAATCCATACTACGTCCCTTTCTAAACAAAAAAGCCTCGCCCCAACAGGGACGAAGCTTCGCGGTACCACCCTCGTTTAGGGATAAAGTTATCCCTACACTTAACTTTCGATAACGGGAAATACCGGAATTGATTAAAATTCAACTTACAAGGTGAAATTCATAAGCTATAACTTAGATTAATCTCAGCTAAATAATCCTCTCTGTTAAGTAATAAACTTATTACTAGCCTTGCTTAACGTTTTTATCTTTATTGTTATAGTTAGTATCTTAAAACTTTTAACAAAAACATGCAACCAGTATTCTTTATACTTCCCAGCGATCTGCCCACTCATGAACTTGATCAAAGACTGGTTTTAATTCTGCACCTTTTTTAGTTAGCTTATACGTAATGATACCTGCATCTGAGACTGAACGCTTGACGATCTTTAATTCTTCTAATTCTTTTAATCTTTCCACTAAAACACGATCTGAACACGCATGAACAGCATTAGCTAAGTCCTTAAACCGCATTGGCGTAAAGCTACATAAGGAACTAATAATCAATCCATTCCATTTCTTGCCAATAAAAGCAAAGGCGTTGATAAAGTGTTCACAATTTTCATATTTATTATGACAGCCTTGACAGCCATCTTTTTCTTCAGAAGTAGTTGACATATGTCTTCCTCCTTTAAAAAATTTATTATTAATTTTATTATACTTGTTTTCACTTACTAATTACAAGTGAGCAACTTAAGCAAAATGATAAATCATAATTCCAGCTGCAATTGCTGCATTTAAAGATTCAGCTTGACCCTTTATAGGTATAAACAATTTTTCATCAGCTAAATTTACAGCCTCATCACTAACACCATTAGCTTCATTACCGATGATTAAGGCTAATTCTTTAGTTTTTTCAAAATCAGGTAATTCCTTAGCTTCATCATCTAAAACTGATGCATAAACTGGAATATAGTTTTCCTTAAATTGTTCAATTGTCTTCAAAAGATCTGCTTTAATTATTGGCAGATGGAATTGACTTCCTTGCATTGCTCTTTGAGTTTTTGGATTATATAAATCAGCACAGTTTTCTGATAAGACAACGCCATTAAAACCAGCAGCATCTGCTGTTCTAATAATTGTACCAATATTACCCGGATCAGCTAATGAATCGAGCAATATCCATTTACCAAAATTAAAAGTAAAATGCTTAGGCTGGTTTATTTTTAAAACCATAAACACATCTTGAGAATTAGTTGTCGCGCTAAGATGTTTCGCAACTCGTTCGTTAATTTGAATCAAGCGTTTATCAGTCAAATCTAATTGGTACTGAATATTTAACTTTTCAAATGCTGCTGGAGTTGCTAATAAATATTTAAAATTGAGTTTACTTTTAAATGCTTCATCTACTAAATGAAAACCTTCAATTAAATAATATCCTTCTTGCTCACGATATTTTTTCTTATTGAGCTTAGCCAAATTTTTGATTGTTTGATTAGTTGTTGATGTAATTTTTTGCATATCTTTCTCCTTAGTTCACTACACTATTTTATGTTAGAAGCTTAAAATATTAAATAGTAGATTGTATTCATAAGGAGAAAAATTATGGAAACAAGAGAAATTCATGTTTATGGCCTAGTTCAAGGGGTCGGATTTAGATGGTGTACTCAAATATTAGCTAAGAAATTTTTCTTAAAAGGTTGGGTAAGAAATGAAAATGATGGTAGCGTAACTATCCTTATCCAAGGTAAAGATTATATTTTAGACAAATTTATTCAAGAATTGCCGGATGCGCAAGGGCCAACTGCTAGAATTGATAAAATTGAACAAAAGCAGTTGACAAATGTAGCACCATTGACCCGTTTTACGGTAAAATATTAACAAGTTGTTTTTTTAAAACAGAGACTATATAGAAATTAAGTGGTGTATTTAATTAATGAAAAAAAATAAAAAGATTTTACTATTAGTTAGTTTAGTAGCCATGTTAGCAATTATCCTAACAGGCTGTGCAGCCTACAAGACTGGTGCAAATGCAGCACCTAAAGGTGGCTTTTTTGGATTAATCTATCAATTTATTGGTATTCCCATTAGAAATATCATGTTAGCAACTGAAAATGCTATTGGTGGCTCTAATGGTGCTGGATGGGCAATTGCGATTATTACTGCAGTAATTCGCTTCGTTCTTCTACCATTAATGCTTTCAACTTCAAAGAAATCAACGATTCAACAAGAAAAAGTTAGTCGTTTGCAAGATCAATTCAAGTTAATCCAAGATGCGTTAAAAGATCGCTCTTTAACTCCTGATAAGCAAATGCAAATTAGCCAACTTCAACAAAAAGTATATCGCGAAAATAACTTAAGTATCACTGGTGGAATTGGCTGTTTACCTTTATTAGTCCAATTTCCATTTATGATTGGTATTTATCAAGCTGTTGCTTATTCAGATGCTTTATATAAATCGAACTTTTTTGGAGTATCACTTGGTAAGCCATCATTACTCTTCGCAATCGTTGGTGCGCTCTTTTACTTGGCACAAAGTTTATTAATGCTTCGCGGAGTTAGTGAACAGCAACGAGCAGCAATGCAATCAACTGTTTTCATCAGCCCATTGATGACATTATTCATTTCAATGTCAACACCTGGTGCCTTAGGTCTTTATTTCTTAGTTGGCGGAATTATTGCTTTAATTCAACAAGTAATTGTAACTTACATTATCTTGCCAAGAGCCAAAGCAAAAATCGACGCCGAATTAAAAGAAAAGCCAATGAAGGTCGTAGTAACAAAAGAAATAATTGATAATATTATTTCTGATAATACTAATACTGGTAATTCAACAAGTTCAACTACTGCAGAAGATGAGCTACGTAAGCGTAATGCTGGTAAGCAAAAGCGCAATGACAAATAAAACAATTAAAAAGGTCCTCTACTTACATAAGTAGAGAACCTTTTTTTGATATTTATCTTTATTAAACCAAAACAGTCATTGAAGCAGCAACAACAATTAAGACTAATCCTAAAACAGTTACAAACATTTCTCTTTTAGCCTTATTTTGTCCTAGTAACCAAATACCTGATAAAGTTGCCAAAACTACTGAAGTTTGTGAAAGAATAAAGCCAGTAGCCAGGCCGTTCATATTTGGTTGGGCAGAAATTAAATAAGTTAAAGCTGCAAAGGCAAAGAAAAAGCCTGAAATAATATGCTTGTATGAAATCTTTTCTTTAATTGCTGACTTTCTTTGGTGCTTTAATGATAAGAAGATAGCATAAACTACAGAGACTAAAACCATCCCTGTTGCTTGTGGCAAGAAGGCTTGCAACCCTGACACATGAGCAGCTTGTGGAGCAGCTGAATATGCCCAGTAACCTACTTGGCCAATTACTAATAATAAGATGGCTTTTTTCAAGGTTTGCTTATCTTCATGGCTCTTATTTTCAGTCCAAACAGTAAGCCAAGCGCCGCAAATGATTAGGATTAAGGCTAAACTCCCCACTGTCTTGTCAAAGCTGCTTGGCCAGTCACCAAGAGCTAACACGCCCCAAAGTGAAGTCACGATTAATTGTAAAGCGGTTGAAATTGGCATTGCACGTGATGATCCAATCAAAGTGAATGATTGGAAGGTAATGATTTGTGCACTTGCCCAACCAATTCCAGATAAAACTGAAAAGACAAAATTCATCCCAACTGGTAATTGAATTTTAAGGGATAAAGTAACAATTAATGCAAAAATAAAGGTTCCAATCGTTGAACCTAAGATTTGATTCTCAGGTTTTCCACCAATTTTACTTGCAATTGTTGGATATAAACCCCAACCCACAAAAGGTCCTAGACCGATTAAAATTGCGAATGTATTCATATTAAGTCCTCATCTCAGAATGTATAATACCGCTTTCATAACAGTACAAGATGAAATTTTATCACACTTCGCAATCGCTTTCAATAGATTTTTTAAATTAAATCCAACCCTTATCACGCGCTAGGTTAAGTGCTTCCAAACGTGACGCAGTTCCTGTCTTACTGAGAATAGAAGAAATATAGTTTCTCACCGTTCCTTCTGACAAAAACAACCTTTGAGCTAACTCTTTAGTAGTTGCTACTTGTTCAAGCATTTTAAGAATTTCTAACTCTCGTTTAGTTAATGGATTATCGACTTCATTTAAGACGCCACTAACAAGCTTGGGGTCAAAGACAGTGTTGCCTTCTAAAATGGCTCTAATTGCCTTTACCAGCGAATCACTAGGACTATCTTTTAAGAGATAACCATCAACTTTTTGAGCTAATGCTTCCTTAAAATAATTAGCCCGAGCAAAGGTAGTTAGGATAATGATTTTTCCTGGATAATTTTGCTGGCGCAACTCTTTAGCAATTTCTAGACCGCTTTGTTTGGGCATTTCAATATCTAGTAAGGCTACGTCCACTTTTAAATCCATTATTTGCTTTGCTACATCTTCACCAGTTAGACTAGTCCCCACTACTTCAAAGTCATCTTCTAAATCAAGTAACATCTTTAGAGCTGAATTTAACAACTCTTGATCTTCAACTAAATATAAACGTCTCATAACTACTCCTTAGGTAGGCTAATACTAATTTCTACCCCATTTTTATCAGAAATTGCAAAGCTTCCCTTTAACTTATCAACTCTAGCCTGCATCCCACTAATGCCAAAATGCTCACGACTGGAATGTTTATTAGTTTTATTTTTAAAGCCAATACCGTTGTCTTTAATTTTGACAAAATAGTTATTGCTATCTTCATTAAAATCAATCTTAACTAAATTGCCGTGGCTATAACGAATAGCATTGGCAATGGCTTCTCTAATAATAAATGATAACTCATTTTGAATATTATTAGGCCAGGCAAAGGCTTGTTTTTGATTCTCTGTTGTTAAGTCAAATTGCGCGTTTTCCAAGTTTTCACTCTCAACTGCCAAGACTTGGACCAACTTTTGTTTACGTAAATCAGCTACAATTTCACGGACTAAGCTTAGATTGTCCCGAGCGTTCTTGCCAATTTGTTGAATTTGCTTCTTAGCTAAGGCTGGATTTTTATCTACAAGCTTTTCAGCTAGATCGGCGCTAATTGCCAGGGTTGAAAAGACTTGCCCTAAATTATCATGTAATTGTCCAGCAATTCGGTCACGTTCAGATTGCTTAACAATGATTGATAAACGCTGATAATCCTGCTTTAAAGCGAATCTTTTTCTTTGAGAAATCGCAAATGAATGGGCAAAAAAGACACTAGAATAAGTAAAAATTAAACCAAAAGCTAAATTAACGTCAAGCCCCTGTTTAAGCACAGAGAAGATAGCACAAGCTGTAATTACAGTCAGATAAAGAATTACACGTTTCATAAAAATATGAGGCTTAATTTCACTAAAACCAATGCAAAAGCCAGCAAAGATAAAATTATAGTAATATTGGTAGTTAATCACCCATAAAGCTGCAATAATAATCATGCCGATGATTTCCCAATCATATCTGGGAATCTCATCTCCATAAGAATCACGATAAAATTTGGCAAATGGAATTAAGGCTAAAACGCAAACCCAATCAAGTAAGCTTTTAAGTGGCAAGGCAATAAAAAAAGCTACCAGCAAAAACAATAAATAGTAATAAGGCATGGCCCCATACTTTTTTGGAAAGAGGACATGCCTATTTAAAAATTCTTCCAATCTTTTTTCTCCTTAGTAATTAGGCTTTACGACCCTTTGTTTTAATAACAAGTCCTAAGATTAAAACTAGCACAATCAGCCAAATGAATAAAGTTTGTAATTGACTAGTGGCCAAGTTTTGTTTTAGGAGTAAGTTTAAACTTAACTCTGAAACTGGATGACCTAACATAATTTTGCCAAGTTTTTGCAAATAATCTGGCATGATGCTTAATGGCCACCAAAGCCCTGACAAAATTGCGATTGCAAACATGAGTAAGTTAGCCAATGCTCCAACCGCATTCTCATCACCAACAAAAGAAATTAGCACACCAATTAAGGCAAAAGGAATACACAAAACCGGCACTGCAACTAGTAAAACGAGCCAATTTTCAAAAGACAAGTTTACCTTATTAACAAATACACCTACTAAAGCTACGGCGCTAATTGCAACTAGATTCATAATTTCAAATACGACAAAGATATTGGCATAATAACTAGTTAAACTAGCAGGTGATAACTTAACAAAGAGCTTAAATCCATTTTTATCATCACTTGATAATATTCTGGAAAGTGTCGTCAGTGAATTAACTAAAATACCATAAACAATCATACTGACTAAAAACCGTTTATTCCAACCTGCTGGAGCATTACTAATTGCAACTTTAGTATAAATTAAGTAAAAAATCGCAGGAAAAGAAATGGTAAAAATAAAGAAGAAGGGATTTCTAAGTAAGAAGCATTTTAGATTAATTTTTAATTGATAAGCGAAATTTTTCATGATTAGTCCTCCATCCACTTTTTCATTAAGCTTTCGAGATTACTTTGAGAGATTTCAAGATTTTCAACTTGTTTGATATATTTGATAAAGCTTGGCAAAAATGTGTTTAAATTACTTACTTTTAAAACATAATGGTGGTTATTTTCAGTAATTTCTGCTAAAGCTGGTAATTTAGTAAAACTTTCTTTTTCAAGCTGACTGACAAATTTAACTTGAGCAGTCTGGTTTTGTTCTTTCATTTGCTCTAAACTGCCATCAAAAACTAAGCGATGATTATTGATAATCAAATAACGGCCTGCTACTTTTTCAAGTTCTTCTGGATAATGGCTAGTGATCAAGAAAGTAATACCCAGCTTTTTAAAACCGTTAATCTTTTGCCAGAATTCATTTCTAGCATCAACATCCATCCCCGCAGTTGGCTCATCTAAGAAGACTAACTTAGGATTTCCTGCCATTACAATTGCAAATGAAACTCGCTTTAATTGGCCACCTGACAACTTATCAGTGAATTTATCTAGTAAAGTTTCAATTCCTGCTAATTCTACTAATTTCTCAAAAGATAATGGATTTTGATAAAAAGATCTCGCTAAATTTACTGCCTCTTTTACTTTTACTCTGTCTAATCTAACTGAATTTTGTGACATGACCCCAATCAGATTGCGGTCAGGCTTAACTTGTTCAAAGATTTTAACAGTTCCAGAATCTTTAGTAATTAAATCATTAAGGAGTCTAATCAAAGTGGTTTTTCCTGCACCATTTTTTCCAAGTAAAGCTACAATTTCTCCGGCTTCAATTTTGAAATTAATATTACTTAAAACGGGCTTTTTATTAAATGATTTAGATACATTATTTACTTCAATTGCGTATGTCATTAATTCTTCCTCCTTTAACTATCTCTAGTTTATCGGAGAAAAAAATTATCCTGTAGTAAGTTTCATCATGATAAAAGATGACATTTGTCATAAAAAAACAGCTAGGTCAAAAACCTAGCTGTTTTAATTATTTGCCCCGTTGAGCTTTTTCTTTTTTCTTATTTAGCTGTTTAACTTCTTTTTTGCTTAAAACAGGGAAACGTAGAATAAAGTTACTACCGCTACCTAAGACTGAATCAACGCTAATTTGGCCATGATAGCTTTGGGTTAACTTTTGGGCAATTGATAGCCCTAAACCATTACCACCTTTTTCACGTGTTCTAGCCTTATCAACCCGGTAAAAGCGGTTAAAGATCTTACTCTTTTCGCTTTCAGAAATACCTTCGCCAAAGTCTTGCACGCTAACAACGGCTTCACCATCTTCAACACTTGAACTAATAATGACCTCATTACGATTAGTCGAATACTTGATAGCATTATCAATTAAAATAATTAGCAATTGCTCAAAATGACTATGATACATTTGAATCATTGTATCTTCATTTAAGTCATCATTTAAGCGCAAAGTAAAGTCCTTGTGAACTAACTGTAAGTCACTAACAACTCTAGTTAAAACTTCAGAAACATTAGTTACTTCATTAGGATATTGAATATCAATCTGTTCAGCCCGTGTTAAATCAAGCATTTCTTGAATCAAATGCTTCATTCGCTCAGCTTCCTGTAAACTGGCATCTATTGATTCATCTAAAATTTTTGGGTCATTCTTGCCCCAACGTTCAAGTAAGGAAAGATGCCCTTCGATTACAGCAACAGGTGTCCGCAATTCATGTGAAACATCCCCCACAAACTGCTTTTGTTGCTGAATATAGCCCTGAACTCGATCAAGCATTTGGTCAAAGCTTTTGGCCAATTCCCCCAATTCATCATCGCGCTTTAAATCAGGAATTCTCACATCACTATTAGGATCTTTATTAATTTGTCTAGCAACTTTTGACATAGCATTTAGTGGCCAAACGATTCCTCTAATAATAAAGTAAGAGATTAAAATAAAGATTATCGTTGCCACTATTGAAATACCAATCATCCATGCTCTAACTTTTTCCATCATCGAATTAAAGCTTGACATATCGTCTGTTACAGCAATATAACCTATAATTTTATGACTACTTGCTGAACGAATTGGCTGATAAATAGTTAAACTTTGTTTCCCTAGGTAAAGCTTAAGTTGTTCTTCTTTATGAGTTATATCTGTTACGAAATCAGCTTGATTTTTCCCATTAGAAAAGACAATATCACCAGACTTATCAAAAATTACTACACTGATATCTTGATTCGTTAAATTTTGTAAAATATCATCACTAAAGCCATTTTCAGTCGAACTAGTATTATTATCCGCAGCTGAAATTGTCGGTCCACCATTTAAAATTCGCTGAGTAGTTGGCGATAAAGCTGGAACAACATTTGAAATCTGCAATTCTTTATTAATTGAATTTAAACGATGTTCAAAATTCTCAACGACAGTTTCAGCAACTTGGCGTTCTTGATTTAAGAACTGTTGACTGACAATTGAATAAATAATTACTGAAAAAACAAGAAAAGAGACCGTAATAGTCAATGCCACAAGACTTACCCATTTCTTGACTAATGACGTATTTTTGGCCTCTTTCTTTTTAGTTTGCTTCTGGAACTGGCGCATCGTCTTCTCTTACCATGTAACCTGTACCTCTGACTGTCTTGATATATGAAGGACGGTCAGGTGCATCAATTTTATTTCTTAAGTAACGAACATATACTTCAACAACATTAGTTTCAATATTAGATTCAGGACCCCAAATCTTGTTAAGCAATTGTTCGCGACTTACAACATTATTCTTATTATCAATCAAAGTCATAAGAAGGTTATATTCACGCTTAGTAAGATCAATTGTCTTGTCCCCTCTATGTACAATTCTGTTTGCAGTTTCAATAGTTAAATCATTAAATTTAACAACTTTTTGCTTAATAGCAGTATTACTTGAAACTTTCTTTTCAATATTTACTCTACGCAAAACTGCACGTAAGCGAGCTAATAATTCTTCGATTGCAAAAGGCTTTACGATATAGTCATCTGCTCCATGATCTAAACCAGATACACGATCAATAACTGAATCTCTAGCTGTCATCATGATAATTGGAGTCGTTTTTACTTGACGCACACGACGGGCAATCTCTAGACCATTCAAGTCTGGTAACATTAAATCAAGCAAAATTGCATCGAATTTTTCATTTAATGCTAAATCCAAACCCCGGCGTCCATTGTTTTCTACAACAGTTTCATATTCTTCATGTTGTAATTCTAACTGAACAAAACGGGCTAAATTCTTTTCATCTTCAATAATTAAAATCTTAGCCATTTTTTCTAATCTCTACCTTCTATTTATTAAAATTTTAAATGATGTTATCTAAGAAGAAATATTCATTTTAAAAATAAAATAAATTTATCCTTCTTTTTAATAATTCAATAATATATTAAAAACTAAGCTTTGACAATAATCAAGCCCCAAAAGAAAAAAGCCTTAAAAAAGGCTTTAATTTTTATCGTCTTCTGGGAATAAATCCTTTAGTTTAGCAAAAGCAGGGTTGATTTTTTCATCATTTTGCTCTTCTAAACTTTCTTCAGAAACTACTTCCCAACCTGTTCCTTGAGGGAATTCATTATTTTCCTCTTCATCTTTAGTAAGAATAGTTGTTGGCAAACTCAATAATAAATTGTCTTCAACTGCGGTTTGTAAGTCGATAATATCCTTTTCAATTGGGACAATCATGTCAACTTCTTCTTTTTCTTCATTAGTTGGTTCTCGATCTAAGTAATTTTCAGTAAAAGAGAAGCTCAAATGCATTGGAACTGGTGCCAACGATCGGCTTGATGGAGCAACAATGTCTGCTTCTACTTGGAAATTTCCTGTTACAAAAGGTTCTTGATAGAACATTTGCCCCTTAACCTGAATATTATTGGCATCAAGTAATAATTCTTTAGCTCTTTCAAAAAATTCAGGTCTGGTTTCTAATTCTGTGGAAATTTCAGTTAATGGTTCTTTACTCTTTTTTATTTGAGAAAAATTAATTGTTAACATTATTTCACCTCCATTGGTTTTTGGCCAAAATTTTGATCTTGGCCAATAATTTGTTCAAATAAGCGATCTACTCTTACATCAAGAGCTAAACTACCTTTTTGACTATTTTTATGGTCAACCTTTGAAATAATTGGTAATTCAACTTCTTTACGTATCTGCTTTAAATAGTTTCTTCCTCGTTTACTATAACCTAAAAGTATAGTTGAAACATCATGACTATTGATAATATCAGTATTAGTAACTCCCAATAGGGTATATAGGCATAATCTTCTTAATCTAGAATATGTATAACGTTTAGATTTTATCCGCCTTAAAAACTCTGTAAAATCACGAGCTTCATGAATTTCAGCTTTTAACTTGTATTCCAAGCCTTCACTCATTTGATAAATTTGTTGTAAATCAGTTAAGCTAGCAGATTCAATCCTATATTTTAAAAATGGAAATAATAAATTCCAATTAGGATAAATCTTTTGCGTTAATAACTGCTCAGCTTCAGCTTTAGGAACCCACTGCTTTAAATCGGCTAAATTAGGCTGTTCAAGTAATAAATTTCTAATTGCACTTGCACTTTGAACCACTCGTTCACGCTCAAGCAAGTCATCATGATTAGCTCCAATTCTAGTGATTGGACTTAACTTTAACTTTCTAGATAAATCTGCGTTAGCAACTGCATAAGCTAATGCCAAAATAATATTTGGTTCATTAACTTCTTTGCCAACTTCACGAGCAACCATCTGATTATATTGAGTGGAATAAGTCTGAGTATAATCATTAAAGTCCATTTTATTTTTAGGAATTTGTTTAATTTTTTCACCTAAATAAGCAAAATTTAGGTTGGCATCTTCTACTCCAAAAACTAATTCCTCACAGCCTAACTTACTCAAGATTTCCATACTACCTTTTGCAAAAATATCAGCAGCTTGAACACTGGTAGCAAAAGGCATTTGAAAAATTAAATCAGCACCACTAGCTAAAGCATACTTGGCTCTAGTCCATTTATCCGTAATTGCCATTTCACCTCTTTGAACATAGTTTCCAGACATTATTACGATAATTGGATCTTCGCCAGCTTTTAATCGAGCTTGATTCATTAAAAATTCATGGCCAGAATGAAAAGGATTATATTCTGCAATAATTCCAACAACTGACATTACTAATCCTCAGGAATATCTAATTTTTTACCATTTGCCCAAAGGCTTTCAAGTCCATAAAAGTCACGAGCATCTTCAGTAAAGATATTTACAACGACATCCCCCAAATCGACTAAAAGCCAATTAGAATCACGAGTACCTTCAACACGATAATCATGATAATCGTATTCTCTTACCTTATCTAAAATACTATTAACTAATGCATGCAATTGTCGATTAGAGCTAGCGCTAGTTACAATATAAAAATCTGCTAAAATACTGATTCCACGCATATCATATGCTTCAGTAGCTTCACCGTGGCGGTCGCTTATTGCATCTAAAGTAATATCTAATAATTTTTCGCTATTCAAATTTATTTCTCCTTTTTAATTCCCCAAACATTATATGCAGCTAATGTTTTAGGATATATTTTTTGTCGATTATTCGCTAAAAATTGTAATGTATGAGCTAGTTCATAGCCAACACCTGCATCTAAGTTAGAAAAAGTAACTTCTCTTGCTTCATCTACACCAGAAAAGCTACGTCCTGGCTCAATATAATCAGCAACAAAAACAATTTTATCCAATGTCGTCATCTCAACATCCCCAGTAGTATGGCGTTTTATTGCAGTTAAAATTTCTGAATCCGTAATACTTAAATCACGTTTAATGAAATAAGTTCCAACAATTCCGTGCCAAATTGCCCGATTCCAGTTCAGTAAATCTTGATTGAAATTATTCTTTGGGTCTTTTATAACACGAATAAATTCATCATTAGCCACTTGCTTCGCATAATCATGAATAAAGCCAGCTAAAGCAGCTTTATCTTCATCATAATTATTAAGCTTTGCTAATTTTCTTGCAGTAATACTAACACCCTGACAATGCCGAAAACGAGCCTCATCCATATTAGCACGTACCTTGTTTACTAATAAATCACTAGATAAATCAGAAAAGGTTTTATTTAGATAAAAATCATTCACGATATAGCCCCCTTTGTTCAATATATTCCCGAACACTATCAGGAACTAGGTATCTAATTGAAGTACCTGTTTTCACAGCATGACGGATTGCTGTTGAAGATAGACGAATATCAGGAGCATCAACCCAAATCAGTGGATAATGCGCTTCTTGTGTATATCCAGGTCGCCGAATCCCTACTAAAGTAGCTAATCTTGCCAATTCATCTGCATCTTTCCATGTATGGAATGAATTTACCTGGTCACTTCCCATAATTAAATAATAATTATTTTCCGGCGCTTCTTTCTTAAGATAATGCATTGTATCAATCGTATAAGAAATTCCTCCTCGATATAATTCAAGGAGCATTACCTTAAATTTGGGATTATTTTTTGTAGCAAGTTCAAGCATATTAGCACGGTCTTCAGCTGGTATATTTAAAGCTAATTCTTTATGAGGTGGAATATTATCTGGAATAAACCAAACTTCATCTAAATGTAATTTGGTCATTACCTGTTCTGCTGCAACTAAGTGAGCAATATGAACTGGATTAAAGGTTCCACCCATAATACCAATTTGCTTACCTGAAATTTTTTTTATTTCTTGAGCCCTAACTTTAGGCTTATTTGCTACAACACAGTCCATTTTTATACCTCTATTAAATTAACGCACGTCTAATTCCTTGACCAATTCCTCCCGGTAAATATGTCTTAACGACAACACCAGCGGGAACTGTAATAAAACCAATGCCGCCAAATAATAAATCACTTTTAGTAGTTGGATGATAGGTTTGACCTTTCATTGCTGGTAAATTTTCATCCCCATGTGGTGGAGTTAGCAAATCACCAACATGTTTTTCATAAAAATCATCCGCATTAGTTGTTTTTGTACGATGCACATATAATCCTCGTGCAGTGTAAACAGTGAAGCTAGTTTTTTTACCACTAATAAAATCAATTCTCCCCAAACCGCCTAAAAAAAGTGTTTGTCCACTATTTAACTGATAAGTTGCTGGTTTCAGGGGTTTTTTTGGAGCGATTAAATCAAGATCTTTTGCATTTAAATATGATGCAAGTTGCTTTTCAGTCATAATTCCTGGTGTATCAACCAAATAATGACCAGAATCAAGTGGGATCTTAATTTGATCAAGTGTAGTTCCAGGGAAGCGAGAAGTAGTAATTAAATCTTTTACATCTCCCATTAAATCAATAATTGAATTAATTAAAGTTGACTTACCAACATTTGTTGTACCTACAAAGTATACATCTTGATCTTGTGATGCTTGATCTAAATAAGTAATTAAATCTTGCAAGTTTCGCTTCTTAGCTGCACTAATTAGAAAAATATCCTTAGGATAAAGTCCCATTCTGTTAGCTTCTTGGCGCATCCAATCTTTAATCTTGGATTCTTTAGAGTTAAGTGGAAAAAGATCAACTTTATTACCAACTAAAATAAAGTCATTATTTCCAACAAAACGTTTTAATGATGGAATTAGCGAATTATTGAAATCAAATAAATCAACTACATTAACAATTAAAGCCTTTTTATCGCCCAGCGAATTCAACAAGCGTAAGAAATCATTATTATTTAATTCTACTGGCATAATTTCACTATAGTGGCGTAATCTAAAACACCGCTTACAATAGATTTCTTTATCTTCTCCATCAAGAGCCTTGTTTAATGCACTCGCAGGAAGAAAACCAGCTTCATTTTCATCTTCACTTTGTAAAATAGCTCCACAGCCAATACATCTTAATTCTTCATCCATTTTAGGCTCTCCTTGAACTCAATTTTTTTGTTTATATTTAAAAAGAAAAAGATAATTTTTTCAAAAAAGCGATTAATTCTTGTATTCCATTTATCAGTTTCAACAAGTGGCTTTACTAAAACTGTCTTAACACCAGCCAAATTTCCGGCCTGAATATCAGTAATTAATTGATCGCCTACCATTATAACGTCTTCCTTTGACAAATTGTAATGCTTAAGTGCCTTTAAAATACCGAATGGCAACGGCTTTCTTGCATTAGCCCAAAATGCCACATTAAACTTACTTACTGCTTCACTTACTCGGTCTGGATTATTATTTGATATAACTATCAATTTAATTCCAGCTTTAGCTAATTTCTTATTTAAAATTGCCATTTCTTGACTACTCTCTCTAATGTTCCATGCAAGTAAAGTATTATCTAAGTCAGAAAAAACAGCCTTAATTCCCATTCTTCTTAATCCAGTGGGATCTAAATGATATATTGTATCAATCGTATAAATTGGTCTAAAAATCATTAATCTACTCCTAGTTTATGCACTCTTTATTATATGAAAAAAAAGCCCTCTCCTCAACAATTGAGAATAGGACTTTATTTTCTACAATTAAGCTTGATAAATTTTTAGAAGTAAATCTTTTATTTCACTAATCAACATTGCTGAAGGATTAGTTACAGTATTCTGATCACCATATGCTTCAACAGCTATTTCGCCTAGTTGCTTTTCAAACTCACTCTTACTAATACCATAATCCTTTAAACTCAAACTAATGTCTAAGCTATGTGCTAAATCACTGATTTTTTGACATAAACCCTCAATTAGTTCATCATTTTTAGTTCCTTTAATTCCAAGGCTTTGGGCAATTTTTGCATAATCTCTATCTGCTCGATAAGTAGCATAATGTGGCCACATAGCTAATTTATTAGGTCTTTGTGCATTAAAACGAATTACGGCAGGCATTACCAAAATATCACTAACACCACTTGGCAAATTAAAATGTGAGGATAAGCAATGAGCAATTGAATGGCCTACTCCTAAGAATGCGTTGCCATAAGCCATCCCCGCAAGAGTAGCTGCATTATGCATACGATTCCGAGCTGCCAAATCACCCTTATAAGACTTTTCGAGATTTTCAAAAATCAAATCAATTGCTTCCATAGACCAGCCACGGGTAAAATCAGTAGCCATTGTAGAAACATATGATTCTATAGCATGAGCTAAGGCTTCAAATCCAGCAGCAGCTATTAAGTTTTCAGGTAAATTCTGAACAAACTGATCATCCACGATTGCTACATCTGGATTCAATGAATAATCACAAAGTGGATGCTTAATTCCTGTCTTTGCATCTTTAATAATTGCAAATGGTGAAACTTCTGAACCTGAACCAGAAGTAGTTGGAATGCAGACTAATTTTACTTTGTTATCTTTAGGGAAGCGAACTGTACGTTTACGAATATCTAATAATTTTTGGTAGCTATCTTCAAAGGACATATCTGGATTTTCATAAAACAGTCTCATCGCTTTAGCAGCGTCCATAACACTACCACCACCTAACGCAATTATGACATCAGGTTTAAAGATTTTCATCCTATGGACACCATCAAAAATCACATCACTATCGGGATCTGGATTTACCGCTTGAAAAATCTCATAACTTTTTTCTCCTAATCGATTTGCAAGAATATCGGTAATTCTATTTCCAAATTCATTAGCAACAGTTTGATCGGTAACAATGAAAAAGCGACTAACATCTGGCATATGACGTAAATAATTAGCTGCATTATGTTCAAAGTAGGTCTTTTTCGGAACTTTGACCCACTGCATATTATCGCGTCTCATTGCGACTGTCTTTATATTAAGCAAATCACTTGCAGATACATTATGTGAAAGTGCATTAGCCCCATAAGTTCCTGTTCCCAATGTCAAAGATGGTAATAAATTATTATACAAATCACCAACACCACCTAAGGCAGCCGGAGTGTTTACCAAAATTCGGCAAGCGGACATTTTTATTGAGAACTCTTTAATTAAGGCTTGATTGTTTGTATGGATACCTGCAGTATGACCACGGCCACCATAATTTAATAATTCTGTACAAATCCGCAAAGCATCTTCATGATTCTTAGCTTTATAAAGGGTAAATACTGGTGACAGTTTTTCTGCTGATAAAGGATAATCCTTCCCTACTCCTTTATACTCTGCAATCAAGACCTTAGTATCTTCAGGAACGTTAATTCCGCAAAGCTTAGCAATTTCATACGCGCTTTTACCGGCAATAGGACCTGCAACTGTCCCACGCTTTGGATCAATAAATTTTTCAGTAAAAGGCTTAATTTCATTTTTCTTGAGGAAGTAACATTTCCAAGAAGCGAATTCTTTCTTTACTTGTTCATAAATACTACTATCAACAACAACACTATTTTCTGAGGCACAAACCATGCCATTATCAAAAGTTTTAGATAAAACTATATCATAAACTGCTCGTTTAATATCTGCAGTTTCTTCAATATATGCAGGGCCATTACCTGGACCAACACCAATTGCAGGCTTACCTGAAGAATAAGCAGCTTTTACCATTGCTGGACCACCCGTTGCTAAAATTAATTGTACTTCTGGATGATTCATCAATGCGCCAGTAGCTTCAATGCTTGGCTTTTCAATCCATTGAATACAATTTTTTGGAGCACCTGCACTAACTGCTGCTTTACGAATAATTTCTGCAGTTTTTACGCAACAGCGTTGCGCTTGAGGGTGAAATCCAAAAATAATTGTGTTTCTAGTTTTCAAGGCAATCAAGCTTTTGAAAAGTACAGTCGACGTTGGATTGGTAACTGGAGTTACACCTGCAATTACTCCAACTGGTTCAGCTATTTTTATTAATTCTTTTTCTTTATCTTCACTAATAACACCAACTGTTTTTTCATGTCGCAATGAATTCCAAATGTTTTCAGTTGCGAACATATTTTTATAGCCTTATCTTCTACAACGCCACGTCCAGTTTCTTCAACGGCCATTTTAGCTAAGGCGTAATTATTTTGTTCTCCCGCAATTGCGACCGCTTCACAAATTTTATCAATTTTTTCTTGATCAAAGTTTGCCATTATATCTAAAGACTCATGAGCTCTCTTGACATATTTATTTATCATCGATTGAACTGAAGCTTCATTATTTGTTTGTGACTCAGATTTTTTTGCTAATACCATGAATAGATCCTCCTTAGCATGTGAATCTTTTTACAATTAGAGTATAATTCCACAAAGAAAGCGTTGTAAATAGTTATTTAACATTGTTATTTTTTCACGATAAAGTTACAATTATCAGTCCATAGCTCTTTCAATATGGTAAGCGCTGCCATCAAAAAATAAATAGTTCATCACTTCACATATTAAGCAACAAAAAAAGACCAAGAATTTAATCTTGGTCTCATCTAAGAACTAAATCTTAGTTTAAAGCCTTCTTAGCAGTTGCTGCTAATTCAGCAAAAGTCTTTTCGTCGTTGTAAGCAATGTCAGCTAACATCTTACGGTTGATGTCAACACCAGCTACCTTCAAACCGTGCATTAACTTGCTGTATGAAAGGTCGTTTTGACGAGCTGCTGCATTAATACGAGCAATCCATAACTTTCTGAATTCGCTCTTACGCTTACGACGGTCACGGAATGCGTACTTGTATGAAACAAATAATTGAGTACTTGCTGCTTTAAATTGCAAGTGCTTTGAACCACGGTAACCCTTGGCAAGCTTTAAAACCTTCTTACGACGTTTACGTGTAACAGTACCACCTTTAACTCTTGGCATCTGAAATTCCTCCTAATTCGCTATCTATATTTCTAAAATGTTATTAACGCATTTGGGAAAGCATTTGCTTGATGCGCTTTAAGTCACTGCGTGAAACCATTGCAGCTTTTCTCAAATGACGACGTTGCTTCTTAGTCTTACCGTGGAAACGGTGACCAGTAAATGCGTGATGACGCTTTAAACCACCATTACCAGTTCTCTTGAAACGCTTTGCTGAAGCGCGGTGTGTTTTTTGTTTAGGCATGTTTATTTCCTCCAATTAACAAGTTTTTTTTACTTCTTATCCTTTTCACTCTTAGGAGCAAGCATTAAGAACATACTTCTGCCTTCCATCTTAGGCTTAGCAGTAACATTAGCAATATCCTTAGTTGCTTCTGCCATCTTCTCTAATACTTCAAGTCCTAATTCAGTATGAGTGATTGCTCGACCTCTAAAGCGAATAGAAACGCGTACCTTAGCGCCTTCCTTGCTTAAGAACTTTCGAACATGGTTCAACTTAGTGTCGAAGTCGTTACCTTCAATAGTTGGACTTAAACGAATTTCCTTAACACTAACAGTCTTTGACTTCTTACGTGATTCCTTAAGCTTCTTTTGTTGTTCGAAGCGATACTTACCATAGTCCATAATGCGAGCTACTGGTGGCTTGGCATTTGGAGAAATAAGTACTAAATCTAAATCTGCATCGGCTGCTTGGTTTAAGGCCTCGTTTTCAGAAACGACACCAACTTGTTCACCATCTTCGCCAATCAAACGAACTTCGCGTGCGCGAATGCTTTCGTTTAAAATTAAATTCCGTGGTATAACGATTCACCTCCATGTTAATTTGAGGACAAGAAAAAAGCGGGTATGGATAAAACAACCCGCCTTTAATCAACAGAAATTATCGATTAGCCTAGAGGTTTTATCTTTAACTTAGGCGAGAAGCGGGAGCTTCTTCTTGTTCTCAACTAGTTAAACATTATACTTTATCCAGCTATACCAGTCAAGCTCTAAATTAATTTCAAATATTGATTACTTTTCTCTTGAATATGAATCTACATCAGCTTGTAATTCATTGATAAATTGATCTAAGCTCATTGATTCTTGCTTTTCAGTACCGTAAGGACGAACGTTTACGGCGTTACTGTTCATTTCATCGTCACCTAATACTAAAGTGTAAGGTACCTTTTGAGTTTGAGATTCACGAATCTTGTAACCCATCTTTTCATTTCTAAAGTCAACTTCTGCTCTGAAGCCGTGCTTAAGTAATTCATCACGAACCTTCTTAGCGTATTCACCATGAGCATCTAAGTTAACTGGGATAATTTCAACTTGTTCTGGTGCAAGCCAAGTTGGGAAAGCACCCTTGTAGATTTCAGTCAAGTAAGCAATGAATCTTTCCATAGTACCAACAATACCACGGTGAATCATAACAGGACGGTGTTCTTCGCCATCTTGACCAACGTATGACAAGTCAAATCTTTCTGGAAGCATGAAGTCAAGTTGGATAGTTGACATAGTTTCATCGTTACCCAAGGCAGTCTTAGTTTGAATATCAAGCTTAGGACCGTAGAATGCTGCCTCACCTTCTGCTTCAACGTAGTCAAGGCCTAAGTCATCCATAGCACCCTTAAGCATCTTTTGACTTCTTTCCCACATTTCGTCATTTGCAAAGTACTTGTCAGTGTTCTTTGGATCACGGTATGACAATCTGAAGTAGTAATCAGTAATGTCAAAGTCCTTGTATACATCCATGATTAACTTCAAAATCTTAGCAAATTCTTCTTGAACTTGTTCTAAGGCTACAAATGTGTGACCATCGTTCAAAGTCATTTCACGTACACGTTGAAGACCTGAAAGGGCACCTGATTTTTCATAACGGTGCATCATACCAAGTTCAGCAATTCTGATTGGTAATTCACGGTATGAACGAATGTGGTGCTTGTAAACTTGAATGTGGCTTGGGCAGTTCATAGGACGTAATTCAAGCATTTCGCCATCACCCATATCCATTGGTGGGAACATGTCTTCACGGTAGTGTGCCCAGTGGCCTGAAGTCTTGTAAGCATCAAGGTTCATTAAAACTGGAGTGTATACGTGTTGGTAACCATCAGCTAATTCTTTATCGATGATGTAACGTTCAATAACGCGACGAATAGTTGCACCCTTTGGCATCCAGTAAGGAAGACCTGCACCAACCTTAGGATCTACAAAGAAGAGGTCAAGATCACGACCGATAGTTCTGTGGTCACGTTCCTTAATTTCAGCACGACGCTTAAGGTCTGCTTCAAGATCTGCTTCCTTAAAGAAAGCAGTACCGAATAATCTTTGAAGCATTGGGTTAGAACTCTTCCCTTGCCAGTAAGCACCAGCTACTGATAATAACTTGAAGTGCTTTACCTTACCTGAGTTTGGCAATAATGCAGCAAAGCCAAAGTCGACAAAGTCACCCATCTTGAAGGCAGCAACTTCATCGCCTTCGCTCTTAAGAAGTTCCATCTTGAATGGATCATTCTTAAATTGAGCTTCAAGTTCACTCTTCTTAACCATTACTGGTTCAATTGCTTGACCATTCTTAATTAACTTAGCAATTGCCTTTTCTAATTCTGGTAATTCAGTTACCTTAATTTGGTCTTCTTTGTCAGTATCTACGAAGAAGCCATCTTCATTTGCTTCATGTTCACCTAAGCGAAGTTCTGGGTACTTAGCTTGAGCTGCTGCTTCAAGTAAAAAGGCAACAGTATCACGTAAAACTGCCAAACCAGCTTCATCTTTATCAGTCAAAATTGCAACTTCACTATCTTTTTCAAGCATGAAGTTTACTGACTTAACTTCGCCATCAACTTTTGCAGCTACAGCAGCCTTACCAAGAGAAGTAGAAATACCCTTGGCTAAATCTAATACTGAAACGGCTTGATCAAAGTCTTTCTTTGAGCCATCTGGTAAAGTAATTGAAAAACTCATCTAAAAACCTCCGGAAACAAAAAAAGCCCCAGCATGAGAAAATCTCACGCTGGGACGAATATTATCGTGGTTCCACCCAAATTTAGCGTACAAAAATACGCTCTCAAATAGATCGATATTGGGATCAAACCAAGTTTATTAACATCTTCAAGAAAAAAGGTGGGGTGCTATTTTAATGGGGGCTTTCAGAACTAGGCCCCTCTCTCTGAGGCAAATAGCATCATGTCTTTTATCTAAGATAAAATTATACCCCGTCAAAAATATGATGCAAGTCTTTTAATTAAATTCTTGCTACCAAATTTTAACTCGCTTATCAGGATCAAGCCACATGCCGTCATTTTGACTTACTTGATAAGTTTCATAAAATTCTAGCTGACATTGAACTGGTAAATTAACTCTAGTAGGCTGTGGTGCATGCACATCAACACTAACTTCAGTCTTAATAGCTGCTGGACGCTGAAGTTGAGCCCATGAACAAGCATAATTTTCAAATAGCTCTTTCATGTTACCATTTTCCAATTTATTTGCTTGAATTGCACAAGTTAAACCACCTAAGTCTGCAATGTTTTCAGCAACAATCTGTCTACCATTTAATTTACTTGGACCATATTGAACGCCATCATATAAGTCGACTGCAGCTTGCGTCCGCTTTTCAAACTCATCGAAGTCTTGTTTAGTCCACCAATTAGTTAAATTGCCTAGTTCGTCAAATTTAGCACCATTGTTGTCAAAAGCGTGTGAAATTTCATGTGCAATAGTCGCCCCGATTCCGCCATAGTTAGCAGAGCGACTTTGCTTTAAGTCATAAAATGGTACCTGCAAAATCCCGGCAGGGAAAGTTATGTCGTTTCTTTGCGGGTCATAGCAAGCGTTATTCATGTTACCTGGCATGAGCCAAGTATTGCGGTTAACTGGCTTAAATAACTTAGCTAATTGATATTTAGCCTTAATAAGGGTGCATTCCTTTTCATTTTCGTAAAGACTTAATTTAGGATCAACTGTTAATTCATCATAAATTGTTTCTAATTTTTCTGGATAGCCGATCTTTAAAACTAAGGCATTTAACTTAACAATTGCCTTGTCTTTGGTTGCTTGTGAAAGCCAAGTATTATTTTGAATTCGGTCTTCGTACACCTTGATCATTTGCTTAATCATCTGAGTAATATCAGCCTTAGCTGCTTTACCTAGATACTTTTGACCATAAAAGACACCTAAAACTTCATCAAAGAAGCCATTAGTTAAATAGTAGGCTTGTCTTTGAACTGAAGGCAATTCAGCCATCCCACTAATTGCCTGATGGAATGAGAAAGAAGCCTCTCGCATTTCCTGAGAAAGGAATCTAGCACTATTATTAATAAACTTCATTACCATCCAACCCTTAATTTGAGTGAAATTATCAGGATTGAATAAGGTTTCAATTTTATCTAAATAGCGAGGTTCCATAACAATAACCCGTTCTGGTAATTTCTCTAGTAAGTTTTCAAGATAAGTCTTAATGGTAAATGACTTAAACTTACTTAAGAATTCATCAAGAGCTAATGGGTTATAGCAAGCTGGATAATCAGACCATTCTTCAGTTGACTTTACAACTTGTGCTAGCTTTTGATCAAAAGCTAAACCATCTTTGACTAAGTTCTTAGCTTCTACTTTTGAAACACCGGCCATTTCAAGTATTTTTTCAGTTTGTTCAGCTAAAATATCTAATAACTTTTCGGCATCAGGTGACTTGTATGAAGTAGTATCAGGTAAGAACGTACCTGGTCCAGCAAAGTATAAGGCATGCTTTTGAGTATCTTTCATATCTGTATCGACTTCAAAGGCAAATGGCAATATTACTGCTGAATTGAGAATCTGGGTTAAATTCTTGGAAGCTAAGGTATTAAAAGCAGAGAAATTTTTTAAGTCCAATAACTCATGTAAATCCTTTTGAATTGGCAAAGTCTTGTCAGCATTTCTCTTATCAAGATTTAGCGCCACTTGATAAAAAGTAACTGCTTTAGCTAAATTAGGTACACTATTTACGTCTTCTTTGCCGGCTATCAAAGCTTCAAGATCATCTTTCATGCGTTTTTCAATTCGCATATCAATTTCGGTGTTTACCCCAATTTCAGTTCGGTCTTCAGGAATGACAGCATCTTTTTGCCATGTTGAATTAACAGCTAAATATAAATTATCCTTTGGACTAGCATTAACATCTGCTTTAGTTAAATCGCCAGCACCACCGCGAACCTGCATAAAACGTCTCATAATCATATCTCCATCCCTACAACTAATCATCTAAACGAAGATTTTTACCACCAACATCTACTTCTTTGCCTAAAAACTTAATGCGTTGCATCAAGCGTTTAGCCTTAACTGGCTCAATATTATTACGAGTTTCTTCAAAATGCTTTTCCAAATCATCAAAACTTAAATTAGAGCTAAAGAAAGTAGGTAAAAGATTATCCATCCGATATTGCAAAATAACCCCTAAGACATCATCCCTTGACCACTGAGATAAACTTTCAGCGCCAATATCATCAAGAATCAAAATATCTGCCTGACTAATTCGGTTGATTTCTTCATCAAGATTTTGTTCTTTAATATGAGTACTCAAATTAGCGAAAAAGCTAGGGGTATGCAAAAAGATAACCTTTTTCCCCATCTCAGCCAAAGCTCTTGCAAGCCAAGCTAATAAATAAGTTTTTCCTACACCGAAGTCACCTTGGAGGTAAAGTCCTTGCTTATATTCATGGCCTTGAATTTCCATCAAAAAATTATTAATTGCTATAATGGCTGCTTTGCGATCTTCATTTGCAATAATATCTTTACTTGTAACATTGCGATATCTTTTGGGAATGTCTATTAATTCCAAATGTCGACTAGCTTTTTGCCTTACCAATTCTTTACTTTTTTCTTTGGTTGGAGCATAAGCCAAATCAATCGTCGAACCATGCAAAATAAGCTTAGGTAAATAGCCTGGGATGGGATTAGAGCCAGTTTTGGCAGCTTCTTTTTGTTGATGAAATTGAAAGATATTATTCAAACTTGAGAGCACAACTTCCTTAGGTACCTGATTTTGTTTAATAAAAGCTTGTACTTCTGAGTCTTGCAAGGCTTCATTAATCAAAGCTTTGCTATCAATCTTTCTATCTTTGTTATGCTGAGTAAAAGCATTACCTAGCAAATCGTTAATTTTTTCCATAACCTAATCCTTTGGATCAAACTTCTGTAAATTTTTCATTATTTCAGACAAATCTTGATCATCAGCGGAGCTTGTACCGCCTTTTTTATCAATCTTATCCTGAGCAATCTTCTTCTTCCAGTTCGTTCCCTTTTCAACTCTTTTTTTACTAAAATTATTTGCTTTTCGCTTCTGCCACTCACGCGTAAATTTAAGAGCAGCTTCAGGTGTAGTTACTTGGTGCTGAAGCCAAGAATTGGCAATACGTCCAGTAATATTGTCAGATAAAACTGAATCATAATCTAAGCATGTTTTAATCAAAATATTAACCCATGCATCAGGCAAATTGTAATTAAGTTGCAAACGGCGAATAACATTACGCTCATTATATGTAACAAAACCACCCTTTTGTGATTTCAAAGTTTCTAAAAACTTCAAGGGACTTAAGCTTTGGGCCATCTCCAACAATTCCCGTTCACTTTGATTTAAACTAACTGGTGAATTATTTTGTACATTACCACGTTTAAAAGCTTGAGCTATTTGTTTTTGACTATGATTTTGAGTAGCTAATTCATTTAAGCGATACTGCATCTGCTTAATATTTAGTTGGTCTTGCCCCGCAATAATAGTCGTTGCAACTTGATTAACAAAATCTTGTTCAGAAAGGCCATAAAAATGCATCAATTGAGCCATTTGCCCTGCATGACTATCTACTTCGTTAGCTGAAATCCCATATTTACTAAAAAGTTCTTTTACAAAATTCCAGTCAATTGGACTCATTTTATCTTTTACTAAATCAGCTGCTTTTTGATCTGCTAAATTAGCAGCATTTAAAACTTGTTCATCAGGATTAATAGCTTTTTCTGCTGATAGACGAAAAACATCAAAAAAGTCAGCTGAAACATCCCTACCATCTTTGATAAATCCAGGTAAAGTAGGATTAAATTCCTTATTCAAGCTTTGAAATCTTGTAGTTCCTACTTTTTCAAGTAATAAGCTGCTTAACAAAAGAGTCTTAAAAAACTCACTTGCTTCAGGTATATCAATTAGCTGAAACGCTAAATAATCTCCCACTCCCAGCATTTCACCATGAAAAGTTTTGACTAACCCAGTTGCTTCTAGCTTATGTAAACTCTTAAAAATATCTTCTAACTTTATATCTAATATTTCTTGTAATTGATACAGTCTTTTTCCTTGGCTTTTAATTGGTACATGTTGATAGTCATCAACTAAAGTTAAATATAATGACATTGCAACCGGGCCAATTAGCGGCTGGTATAAACGAGTCAACACTTGCTCTTGTTTTTTTGCTAAATCAACTCTATTTAAAACAAAATACGTTAATCTAGGATCAGCGTTTTTATACATTTATCTCACTTCGTTTTTAATTTGAGTGTTCATGTTTATCCATGATATCTTTCATTGTCTTCATGAAACCAGAAATATCTTGGAACTGACGATAAATACTTGCAAAACGAATATAAGCAACGTCATCAACATTTACCAATTCGTTCATCACCAATTTACCAATTTCTTTAGATGAAATTTCGCTAACTCCCTGTTTTCTGATTTCATTTTCAACATGGTCAACTAGTTCATCTAATTGTTCACTAGTAACTGGACGTTTTTGAGCTGCTGCAGCAACACCACGTAAAATCTTTTCCCTATCAAATGGTTCACGAGTTCCATCATTCTTTATAACTAATAGAGGCGTTTGTTCAACGCGTTCAAAAGTGGTAAAACGATACCCACAATTTTCACATTCTCTCCGCCGTCTAATAGTTCTTCCTTCATCAGTTGGCCGTGAATCAATAACTTTAGAAGAATTTTTATGACAATTTGGACATTGCATCTTCTTTCTCCTTTACCTCTTGTAAAATTTTATTAAGCTTATCTTGTAATACTTCTATTGTACCAGTATTCGCAACGCTATAGGTGGCTAATTTTAATTTCATATTTGTTGACATCTGACTCTTAATTTTTGCCATAGCATGTTCTCTATCTAAATTATCTCGTCTCATTAAACGCTCTAATTGAACCTGTTCAGGCACATATATCAGCAAACTTGCATCATAATATTTCTGCTGTTTGCTTTCAAAAAGTAAAGGAATATCAACCACACAGATTCCAGATTTAATAGCAGCTTTTTTCCTTTTAATTTCAGCAAAAATGGCTGGATGCGTTATCTGATTTAGTAGCTTTAACTTTTCTGAATCATTAAAGACAAGTCGACCTAGTTCCTTTCTATTAACATCGCCACTAGGAAGGATACACGATTGACCAAAAAGTTGACAAATTTGTTTCGTAACTTCTGTATTTCTTTTAAGTAGGTTATGAGCTATTTCATCACTATCAATAACTGGCAGCCCTAGCTCTTTAAAATAGTTATCAGCTGTTGTTTTTCCTGAGGCAATACCACCTGTTATAGCTAAATAAAAAGTCATTACTTCACCTCTTGGCATTTAGGGCAAAAAGTCGTTCCGCGACCAGCAATATGATTTTTTTGTAAAGTCGCGCCACATCTAAAGCATTTTTTACCAGCCCTGCCATACACTTTTAGATATTTTTGATAACCACCTGTTTGCCCTTCCGCATCTAAAAATGAGTGGACAGTTGTTCCATGAGCTTTTATTGCCTGGGAAATAACTTGATTAATGGCTTTGTATAAGCTCGTTATCTCATCACAAGATAGCGAGTTTCCTGGTCGCTCAGGATTAATTTTACTTAACCATAAAGTTTCATCAGCATAAATATTTCCCAAACCTGAAACTACATTTTGATCTAGCAAAACAGCTTTAATATTCTTCTTTTTGTTCCTCAACGCCCTTTGGAAATAACTTAAAGTAAAGCCTTCACTTAATGCCTCCGGTCCTAACTTCTTTATTCCTGTCTTTTGCTTTTCAGTTCCTGTTTCAACAAGTTGCATACGCCCAAATTTTCTTACATCGTTGTAGCGCAAACTAGTTCCATCAGTAAAAATAAATTCTACATGATCATGTTTATTTTTTTCTTCATGTGGAGTTGCTAAACGGTACTTACCTTCCATTCGCAAATGGGAAACAATCGTTATATTGTCACTTAGTCTAAAAAGTAAGAATTTTGCATAACGATCAATTTTTATAATTTTCTTTTTCTTTAATTGATTACAAAAAGATTCGCTGTCCCCTATGATTATATTCGGATACCACACCTTTGCCTTTTCTATTGTCTTACCTAAAACTAATTCAGTTAATGTTTTACGTACTGTTTCAACTTCTGGCATTTCAGGCATATTGCTACTCCTTTACTTTGCTTCATACCAGTCATGTCCCCAATTAGAATCTGCAACAAGTGGTACATCTAAATGAACTGCGTTTTGCATTACTTCTGGTACAACTTTCTTTATAGTTTCTAATTCATCAGCAGGAACATCAAAAATCAACTCGTCATGAACTTGAATCAACATTTTGCTTTTAAGATTCAATTCATCAAGTTTTTTCTGCATATTAATCATTGCTATTTTAATAATATCAGCGGCCCCACCTTGAATTGGTGAGTTAATGGCGGTTCTTTCTGCAAAAGATCGAACATTAAAGTTTTTAGCATGAATATCTGGCAAATAACGTCGACGATGCATAATGGTTTCAACGTAACCTTTTTCACGGGCAAAATTAATTTCCTTATCCATGTAATCTTTAATTTTAGGATATTGTTCAAAATAATTGTCAATAAATTCTTTAGCTTGCTTACGGCTAATCCCTAAGTTTTTAGATAAGCCGTAATCACTAATACCATAGACAATTCCAAAGTTAACAGCCTTGGCATGTCTACGCATATTTGGTGTTACTTCATCTGGAGAATCTAAGTGGAAAATCTTCATTGCAGTATGAGCGTGGATGTCATAGCCAGTCTTAAAGGCTTCTTGCATATTTTCATCACCTGAAACATGGGCTAGAACTCGCAACTCAACTTGTGAGTAGTCACAAGAAAAGATATATCCATCTTTATTTGAAGGAATAAATGCTTTACGAATCTTTTTTCCCTCTTCTAAACGAACGGGGATATTTTGTAAATTTGGATCAACTGATGATAGTCGACCAGTTGCTGTTAAAGTTTGTTGGTAACGAGTATGTACTCGTCCATCGGGTTGAATTACATCAAGCAATCCTTTGACATAAGTTGATTGAATTTTGGCAATTTGTCGATAATCTAATACTTTTTGAACAATCGGTGATTGATCTTTTAACTGTTCTAACACTTCAACTGAAGTAGAATAACCTGTCTTAGTTTTCTTAATTGGTGGAAGCTCTAGCTTTTCAAATAAGATTTGCCCTAATTGCTTAGGTGAGTTAATGTTAAATCTTTCTCCAGCTTCAAGATAAATATCCGCTTCAAGTTCAGTAAGTCGCTGTCCAAAATCATTTCCTAATTGGACTAATGTACTAGCATCAGTTTTTAATCCTGTGATTTCCATTTTAGCTAATACGTTAGCAACTGGCATTTCAATGGTTTCATATAAATCATCTTGCTCATGCTCAGTCAATCTTTTCAGCAAAGTTGGTTTTAATGCTTCAATTGCTAAAACTTTTCCAGCTAAATGATTAAAAAAGATTTCTTCATCCGGTATTGCAGCTTTTTTACCTTTTCCATAAATATCGACATCTGGCTGCAAATCGTAATAATTGTATAATTGACCAATCTCTCCTAAGTCATTTGAATTATTCTCATTATTTACCAAATATGAGGCTAACAACATATCATAGTTGATGTTATTAGCTTTTATTCCCAATCGATGTAAGCCAACAATTGTTCTTTTTAAATCAAAAACATTTTTATTAACTGCTTGATCTTCTAGTAAAGTTTGCAAAGGCTGCTTAGTCAATAATGATACGTCATTTGAAACATAGACATTATCACCCATTTTCAAACTAAAACCAACAAAATCTGCCAAATGATAATTTTCACCGAACATCCCTAAATAAAAACTAACTTCAGATTTAACATTTGGAAGCTTATTTAAGTTTTGTTCATCTAAAACTATATAATCAACTTTTTTATCGCTCACTTCGCCAATTTCACTATTAGAATTATTGAGCTCTGCTAAAAAACGTCTAAAGTTCATCTGTTCATAGAACTTGCGCAAGTCAACTACATTGGTTTCTTGCTTCTTCAATTCATCAAGCTTAAATTCAACTGGTGAAGTACGATCAATGGTTGCAAGTGTTTTGGCTAAAAAAGCCTTATCTTTGTCATTGATTAAATTCTCTTTTAATTTCGACTTTTTCATTTCGTCAATATGCTTATAAATATTTTCAACAGAACCATATTTCTGAATCAAATTAGAAGCGGTTTTAGGGCCAACTTTAGTAACTCCAGGATAATTATCTGAATTATCACCCATTAATGCCTTCATATCAATAAATTCCGTCGGAGTTACACCATTAACTTCTTTCATATGTTCAGGTGTAAAAGCTTCTAGTTCACTTACACCTGATTTTGTAACATAAACGGTAGTTGAATCACTTGCTAATTGCGTAAGGTCTTTATCTCCTGAAACAATGGCAACCTGATAACCAGCTTCCTCACCCATCTTGGAATATGTTCCAATAATGTCATCGGCTTCATAATTTACAAGTTCATAAGATTTAATTCCAAGATCCTTAAGCATTTCTTTAATATAAGGAATTTGTTCTAATAACTCGCCAGGAGTTTTCTGACGACCACCTTTATAGTCAGAATATAATTTAGTTCTAAAAGTAACTTTTCCAGCATCAAACGCTACCAATACGTGGCTAGGATTTTCTTGTTTTAAAATTACATCCAACATATTTTTGAAGGCATAAATGGCATTAGTGTGCAAGCCTTCAGGATTTTGGAAACGATCAAGTTGTCGATAAAGAGCATAAAAAGCCCTAAATGCAACAGAATTTCCATCAATCAAAAGTAATTTCTTATTTGCCATTATTTTTCTCCTTCTTATTAGACAGCTATTATTACAAATATTTATTTTAACAGTTTACAAGCTAGTAAAAAAGCTAAGAGCTTTTTGGCTCTTAGCTTTCAACTTAAATTAACTTTTCAAAGGCATCTTCATATTTTTCAATATCGCCAGCACCCATAAATACCACTACAGAATTACGATTCTTAGTTAAATCTGCGATATTAGCAATATCTATTACTTCACTACCAGGAATTTGACTTGTTAAATCTTCACTTGAAATATCGCCACTCTTTTCACGAGCTGAGCCAAAAATTGGGGTAATATAAGCTTTATCAACTCCACGCAATATTTCAATAAATTCACTGGCAAACTCTTTAGTTCTTGAATAGGTATGAGGTTGAAATACAACTACCAATTTTTTATTTGGGAACTTTTGCTTAGCAGCTTGAATAGTTGCTCTCATTTCAGTTGGGTGGTGAGCATAATCATCAATTACAGTAATATCACCAAAGTCTTTTTCACTAAAACGACGTTTTGCCCCACCGTAAGTTAACAATCCTTTTTGAATATCTTCCATTGGAACTTCTTCAGTTAATGCAACTCCAATTACGGCAAGAGAGTTCATGATATTATGGTCACCAAATAAATGGGTCTTAAATTCACCAATTTCTTTGCCATGAGCCTTTACACTAAAACTTGTTCCATCAGTTGACTTCTTAACGTTATAAGCTTGAAAATCGTCACTATCCTTGAAGCCATAAGTATACTTAGGAATTTTTGTTTCAATTTTTTGCAAGCGAGGATCATCGCCCCAAACAAAAAGTGCCTTTTTAGTTTGATCAGCTGCAGATTGAAATGCACTTTGCGTATCATTAATATCTTTAAAATAATCTGGATGATCAAAGTCGATATTTGTCATAATTTGATAATCTGGGTGATATGCCAAAAAGTGACGACGATATTCATCTGCTTCATAAACAAAGAAGCGTGAATCTTTAACACCACGACCTTCACCATCACCAATTAAATATGAAGTTGGAGCAGCTTCAGTTAAAACATGTGATAAAAGTGCAGTAGTTGAAGTCTTACCGTGAGCACCGCTAATACCAATACTTGTGTATTGTTGAATAATTTCTTCAACTGTATCTGGATATGAATGCATTGGCACTTTCATTTCTAAAGCAGCTGCAACTTCTGGGTTTTCTTCTTTAAAGGCATTTCCTTTAACGATAACTTGTGCAGGGGTGATATTATCTCTATTAAAACTCTTAATCACAATTCCTTTATCTTCAAGTGGCTTTTGTGTGAAAGTTTCCATGTCAATATCACTACCAGCAACATTAAAACCTAAATCGTGCATAATTAAGGCTAATGAAGCCATACCTGTACCTTTAATTCCAATGAACCAATATTGTTTTGTTTTATCTAGCATTTTTATACTCCAATACTATTTTTCAATTTAATCTTTTTCATCATAACATTTTTTGAAGAAAAAAGAGCCTAAAAATAGACTCTTTACTTATATTTTTTAATTACTACTCTTTTTTAACTCCGGTGCATCAGTTGTAAAGTCACTTTGGGTAGTCTTTTTACCATTTTGATACCATAGACTAGATTTTTTCTTTTTATCTTCTGCATATAAGTTCTTCAAGGCAATCTTTTTCTGATAGTTATAATCTTTAGCATTTACTGGTTTAAACCATGAAGGATGATAGAAACGTAATAAATTGCCCCGAATCACACGATCAGAGAGTGATAATTGAGTTGTGACCTGATTTGATAATGATGCTAATTCTTCTTTTACCTTTTTAGAAGGATTTTTAACCTTTTTTCCAGTCTTAGTATAATAATATGTTCCAGTAACTTTACTATACTTCGGCGTTACAAAATCACCATTACGTTGGACAACTAATTGCTCACGATTAGTAGCTAATAAATCATGTCCAAATTGAATAGTATTCGTATCATTATATCCTAGTAAGTTCATAATAGTTGGTAAAACATCAATTTCACCACCATAAGTGTGGTTGATACCACCTTTTAACCCCGGCATATGAATCATTAACGGAACACGTTGTTGTTGCAAATTATCAAAATCATTATACCCCTTCTTATCGAGCAACTGAGCCATTGCCTTGTGGTGGTTTCCTGAAATACCATAGTGGTCACCATACAGAACAATCATTGTGTTCTTTTCCAGACCAGTCTTCTTTAAATAAGACATTAACTCACCAATAGCTTGATCTAAATAATGAGCAGTTTGTACATAGCCATCAACTGTAGAATCTCCTGTATCAGTTTTACTGATTGATTGATTCTTCTTATCTAGTTCATAAGGATAGTGGTTAGTTACCGTAATCATCTTCAAATAAAATGGTTGTGGTAAACGTTCAATATATTTAATAGATTGACTGAAGAAAATTTTATCTTTTAATCCATAACCAATATAATAACTCTTCTTATTTACATAATAAGATAATGGCATGAAATATTGATAACCAAATTGCTTATATGCATTATTCCGATTCCAAAATGAACCTTCTCCCCCATGCATAACGGCTGTTGTATATCCGTCTTGTCCTAAAATAGCTGGAGCTGCTTCAAAAGTATTTGCTGTACCATAACTAGACATTGCAGAACCAGATGAAAGTCCATATAAAGAATTCTCTAACATTAATTCAGCATCAGAAGTTTTACCTTGACCAACTTGGTTAAAGAAATTATCAAAACTCAAGGTATCACTTTGGTGATATAACTTATTTAAATTAGGAGTTACTTCTTTACCCTTCCATTTATAATCAATCAAAAATTGTTGAAAACTTTCCAAGTGAATAATCAAAACATTTTTACCTTTAGCAACACCTGTATAACTAGCATTAGGTGTTACTTGATGTTTTTGTAAATAAGCTTGAACTGATTTTAGATCAGAGGCATTTGCTTTAGCCATCTCAGCATTATTTTGAGCAGTTTTCACCCCATCATATAAGGCATATTCGTTCATCCCCAAGTACTTAACGATATAGTTATTATCAAAAGTCCTAGTTAATAAACCTGAACGATCTTTTTGGGCCATAAATAAATTCAAAGCCATTAAACTTAGGGCTAAAAGCTCAATTAAGCTAGTAACTTTTAATTTTAATGGTCGAACATCAATTTTAAACACTTTAAACAATATAAGCGCTAAAATAATTACCAAATCTAAAAATACTAAGAAATCAGTAGCTTTAGTAATTCCAGCTATACTCTTTCCTAAATTATCAGATGTTGAGCCGGAAGTTGACATTATCGCAAATGACAAAAAATTTGAAAACTCACGATAATATAAGATATTGGCAAAAAGCCAAAAACTCATAATGAAATCAATAATCCAAATAATCCAATACGACTTTCGCCCTTTAACAAAGAGTCCAATTCCTAGTAATAACATTCCAGCGGGAATTGGATTAAGTAGCAGCAAGAAATTCTGCATCGCCCCAGTCGCACCTAAACTAAACTTAGTTATATAGATTAGATATGTTTTAATCCAAAATAAAGTTAGGACAACTGAGAAATAACCCAACTTGGTATGAAAGAGCCAATTGGCAATTTTTTTGGCACGAGACATCCAATTTTCCTCTCAATCTTTAATTATCAACTCTTATGATAATACTACTTAAATACACTTCAATATTAACTACTTTAGGCTTTTAACAAAAAATTAACCCCTAATATTCTTTTTGGGTCTAATTAGCCAAGCTATTACTCCTAGAAGCATTCCAAAGAAATATGTTGCAAATCTCCAAATGAACATGCCTAAAACTAACTGAGCACCATTTTTTACAAAGAATTTGAATAAAGTCTGAAATCCTAACTCTGCTCCTCCACTTGCACCAGGTATTGGAATGACAGCCATAAATAGTGCAACTAAAATATTAAGGTGCATTAATTCAACCCAACTTCCAGACAAGTTTAAGGCTTTTATGGTTAAAAATGGCACACTGTAAAATAAAGTTAATTGAATACAAGTCAAAATAAAGCTGATTACTAAACTCTTTTTATGCTGAAATAATTTTTGACTCTCAAGATAATATTCATCGACCTGTTGATCAAAACTCTCTTGGAGGTTAATTAACTTTCTTGAAGATGTAAAATATCCACCTAATTTAAAAAGAAGTGCACCTATACGCTTTAAAGTCTTTCTTGCAAACATACCAAAAAGTAAAAAGATAATTGTACTTAAATGGATTAAAAAACTAATAACAATAACTATATTAAAGTGATCCATTTCTCCTAATAATTGATGACCAGTAAAAAAAGCCCATACATAGGCACAAAAGACTACTAACTGATAAATTATAAACTTCATCAGCAAAAGTGAACTAGCTGGACCTAATTCGATTTTCATTTGTTTCAGTGCAATTAGCTGGGCAGGTTGCCCTCCAGTGGCCATTGGCGTAATTGCATTAAATAAGGCTTGAATCAATGGAACACGATAAAAATGAATTAAATCGCTAAATCTCTTCCTACCTGCTAAAACAAATAGAATCAAAGCTTCACAAAGATATGTACATAAAATTACTAAAAAAATCAAAATAATAAAACTATAATTTATATTTTTGCTTGCTGAAAGTAAGGCTTTAAAATTAGTTTGCTTCAAATCCCAATATAGTACAAATGCACTTATTGCTAAAACAGCTATAAAACCTAAAAAATATTTCTTTCTCATAAATGAATTTGTCCTAGCTTAACCCCAAGCTCATATTGCTCAAGATAAAAGTTACGCCAAATCTCAGCCAAATGTTCTTCAGAATACTTTTCACTAGCCTTTGTGGATAATGAAGCATATTTTTTCAACAGCTCTGGATTAGCTTTGATTTCTCTAATTTTCTCGTCTAAAGTACCAAAATCAGTACCATACATATAATAGCCATCAATAATTGCTTTATATAAATCTAAATTTCTAAGTAATACTGGTGTGCCACAAGAAAAGGCTTCTAAAACAGACATTGGGAATAATTCATCAAATGAAGGTAGTAAAAATAAATCAGCAATATTTAGATAATTAACTAGTTCTTCACGTTTTACAATCCCAGTAAAGATTAGGTTCTTAGGCGGATTTTCTACTAAATTACGATAATGCTCATATCCATCGGTAATTTTTCCAAATGAAAAGCCACCTGCCCATATAAATTGGATATCTGGATTAGCTTCAGCCAATTTAGCAAAATCGTCTACACCTTTTCGCTCTTGAACTTGCCCATCACCAAAAATGACAAACTTGTCTAAAGGTATTCCTAATTGATTACGAAAAGCATTTTTTTCAACTGTAGTTTTCGTATAAAATTCGTCTTTTGATACAAAGTTGGGAATATATTTAATCTTATTACGGTCAAGACCATGAGCAACTAACTTATCAATGAATATTGGGTTAACTACGACTATTTGATCCATCCGTTTATAAAAATTAATTACATAATTATAAAAGGCATTCTTGGCCGGTGTTGGTAGTTTTATAGAGCCTTCTAAGGTTTCAGGTAAAAAATGTACATAGCCTATTTTTCTACCTCTTGCAGGCGAAAAACTATTAAGAAAATAAGTTGGATTGATCGTATGGTAATGAGTCAAATCACTTTGGCCATACTTATTAATCGTCATATAAAAATCGTCTACTAATCTTGTTCTCATCAGATTAATTAATTCTTGATAGGCGCTGCCCACACCTTGTCCTTTAACTGAATCTGCTTGAGAAAACATGTTAATTCTAATCATCATTTACCTCTTTATTTGAATAGGCATCAATTGCAGCTTTATAAAAATCAACTACCTCTTTACCAAAATGAGTTGCCGAAATATTTTCTAATTTAGTCTTTAATTTAGTTGGATTAATAGCTTGTTTACCCTGCTTTAAATAAGAAATAATTGCTTCTTTCATTTCTCTTTGGCTATTGAATACTTGCCCAAATTCAACATCATCAAAAACATTTTCCGTATAATCTGTATCAAAAATAACACTTTTAGTTCCGGCTGCTAATGCCTCTATATAAGTCAACCCTTGAGTTTCAGTATCACTTGCGGAAACGAATAAATCAGCCATACGATAGAAATTTCCTACATCTTCATGAGGAACATCACCAGTAAAAATCACATAATCCTCAATTGATAAGCGTTCCACTTGATCCTTTAATAAATCAACATCTGGTCCGTCACCTGCAATTACTAATTTTAAATTAGAAAATTGTCCCAATAATTCAGGCATTAAATCAAGGATTCTATCTATCTTTTTTTCAGCTGCAATTCTACTTAGAGTCAAAATAACTAAATCATCAGGTGCAATGCCAAGTTCTGGTCGAACGTCTCTTCGTTGGTCTCCATTCATTGCCTCGATATCGACTCCGGTTGGTATCACTTTTATAGGAATCTGCACACCATAACGATCTAGCAATTTTTCAACACGTTTACTAGGTGCAATAACGCCATCCATATTCTTCAAATAGGCTTTTGTAAATTGCTTAACATGCACTGGGCGTAGTAAATTCCCATTGAGCACATAGTGTAAGTAATCTTCATACATTGTATGATAAGTATGAACTGCTGGAATATTAAGCTGATGTGCAACATATTTTCCAATAAGTCCCATAGAAAATTCGGTTTGGGTGTGAACAACATCAAGTTGAACTTCTTTAGCAACTCTAGTAGCCTCAAAAAGCCCCCTAAAAGCAATTCTTCGGTCAGTAAAGGAAATAAAAGGAACACTTGAAAAGCGAAATACATTTGGCTCTACAACACCTTTGCCCACATGCGGATCTGTAGTTGTAAAAATGAAAACATTGTGACCTTGCTTTTCCAAAGCTCTTTTAAGAGTTTGAATTGAGGTAGCAACACCACTAATTTGTGGAAAGTAAGTATCCGTATATAACCCAATGTTCATAAAAAAACCTCCATGATTACTATTATAGAGATAACTTGTACAGCTTGCAATTTGAGCAAGAAAAAAAGCTCATGGCTTTATCCATGAGCTTTTATAAAAAATAGCGGTGATCGGGGTCGAACCGATACGTCCCAAGGGACACCAGATTTTGAGTCTGACGCGTCTGCCAATTCCGCCACACCGCCATAGTACTTGCTAACACCAGCTTAATAAGGCGGAGGTCGGACTCGAACCGACGATTAAGGTTTTGCAGACCTCTGCCTTACCACTTGGCTACACCGCCATTAGCTTTTCAATTGTATGAAATAAGATGCCTTTCAGCATCTCATTTCTAGGGCGGAATATGGGATTCGAACCCATGCATGCCGGATCCACAAACCGGTGTGTTAACCCCTTCACCAATTCCGCCGTGAAGTACTAACAGGGATAGTAGGAATTGAACCCACACCAACGGTTTTGGAGACCGTTGTTCTACCTTTAAACTATATCCCTATTATGGAGGAGAGTGGATTCGAACCACCGAACTCAGGGAGAGCGGTTTTACAGACCGCCGCGTTTAGCCACTTCGCTACTCCTCCAAGAAAACATGGCGCGGGACGGAATCGAACCGCCGACACAAGGAGCTTCAATCCTTTGCTCTACCAACTGAGCTACCGAGCCATTTACGGTCCATGACGGATTTGAACCGACGATCTCCTCCGTGACAGGGAGGCGAGATAAACCACTACTCCAATGGACCATATTGCGGGAGCTGGATTTGAACCAACGACCTTCGGGTTATGAGCCCGACGAGCTACCAGACTGCTCCATCCCGCGATAAATTAAGGAGGATGTGGGATTCGAACCCACGCGCGGGCAGAACCCGCCTGACGGTTTTCAAGACCGTTCCCTTCAGCCGGACTTGGGTAATCCTCCGTTTATTTACCAAATATAATATTTAATTATTTGGTCATGACCCGTACGAGATTTGAACTCATGTTACCGCCGTGAAAGGGCGGTGTCTTAACCACTTGACCAACGGGCCTTTTGACTCGCTCTGACGTCCTCCGCCAAAGCACAAATATTATATTACCTAAGAAAGGGGCTTTCGTCAACACTTTATTGCAAAAAAATTCAAAAAAATTCATTTTTTTCAAGAAGTGCTGGTATTTCAGTGTTTACAGCGATTAAAAAAAGCAAATTTAGCCTCTTTCTGGCCAAATTTGCTTACTTTTTATGAATTTTCTTAAATTTCTTGTGTAATTTCTTTAGTATCTGTTACTAAAACATCTCTTTTTATTAAAGTACTTGCTGCCAATAAGAAGAGTAAGTAAAACAATACTGCTACTCCTAATAAGACAAGTGCGTTAATACTTGCATAACTATTGCCCAATCCTCCTGTTATTGCTTGTCTCAAACCATTTATTGCATAAGACATTGGTAAAAATGGATGAATAGCATTAAAGAATGAATTAGTTACTTGCATTGGGAACATACCACCTGCTCCACCAATGGAGGCAACAAATAGTAATAATCCAATTATTGTACCTAATCTTCCCATAATTAGCGTTAAGAATTGCATTATTGCCATTTGAGCAAGTGTATATATTAAACAAACCCAGAACAAGTCAAAAATATGATCTACTTTCAAGCCTGATAAAATCATAATCATATTTAAAATTACGACCATAGCTAAACTCACACTTACTGCCCGCTTAAATTCTTCGTTTAAGACTTTAACTGCATCCCTAGGTGTCTTATGTCTTCTATTAGCTGGGAACTCTAAAGTAAAGATTAATACTCCGATAAAGAGTCCTGTAGCCATTGCAAATGGTGCAAGAGCATGCCCATAGTTGGGAACAGTACTTGTAGAAGTATGTTGTAATGATGTTGGACTTGCAAACATTTGGGCATTATTTGGAGTACCAATATTACTATTAACTTTATTTGCTCCACTATTTAATTGTGTTGCCAATTTATTACTTCCTGATGAAAGCTGAGTCATACCATTAAGCAACTTGTCAGACTTACCATTTAAAATTTGAGTTCCTGTTGCTAATTGATTTACTCCATCGATTAGACTTGGAACTTGTAAATTCAATGATGAAAGTGCTGTACTCAACTGACTTGCACCGCTATTTAAGGAAGCATTATTAGATACTAAGGTATTAGTACCTGCCTTTACTTGACTTACCCCTTGAGTATACTGATTAGTTCCATCATAGAGTAATTTAAAACCTGAAATTAAACGATCAGACTTAGAAGCTAATTGAGCTGCACCGTTTGCTGCAGTGTCAACACCACTAGTATATTGATTAATACCATTCACTAAAGTATTAATTGAACCTGTTGAATTAGCCAATTTTTGTGTACCTACTGCAATTTGGCCTGTTGCTGATTGTAAACTTGCAAGTTGTGTTGGCATCGCTGTTAATAAGTCTTGATTTTTCTTCAATGCTGATAATAAGGTATCAGTCTGAGTTAAAAGACTTTGTGCTTGAGTCATAGTTGATTGCAATGCAGGTAATTTTTGGGAAAGATTTTGTACAGTATCAAGTTGTGGTTGCAAAGTACTTTGAGTATCCAACATTACTCCTAATAAATTGCCCCACGAATCGTTAGCTGAATTTATTTGATTAGTTGAATCAGTGGCTTTTGTCTTAATTTCAGTTGCTAAATTTGCTAATTTAGCCTTAGTGTCACTGCTTAAACTTTTGTCGTTATTCAATAGCGAATTTATTTGATCGGCATCATCACTGATTTTTTGATTATCATCAAGTGATGTATATAAATTCCCCATATCTGCTGCAGTGGTAAAAGCCTGATTTTGCAACTTATCCACTGCTGTAGTTAATGAATTGACATCAATACTCGACAGTTGCTTTAGCAAACTTTGTACTGTTGTCAGTTGTTTTTCAAGACTAGCAACTTGTTCTTGCATACTGAGTGCTTGGGTAAGAGAACCAACAATATTACTAGATTGCAGCTTGCTATTAAAAGTTTGCACACCAGTAGCAACTTGACTAGCACCGTTATTCAATAAGCCAAATTGATTACTTGCTGATTTTAAGCTCGCTACTCCCATTCTTAAAGCTGCTGAGTTAGAACTCAAAGTATTAAGACCAGTATTTAATTTGGTATTACCAGCCGTATATTGGCTTAAGCCTGAATTAAATGTATTCATACCAGTCAATAAATCGCTAGATTTACCATTTAAGGTATTAACACCACTATTTAACTTGTCCACTCCTGCTGTATATTGTGAAATACCGTTAGCAAGAGCGGCTGAGCCTGAAGCTAATTGACTGGCACCAGATTTAAGTGGTGCAACAGAAACTTTTAGCGTTTGTACCCCATTATTAATTTGTGATACTGCTGCAGTATATTGCTTAGTACCATTTGCTAAAACTACTGTTCCATCACTGATTTGTTGCGCTCCAGATGCTGCTTTATTCATTCCAGCCCCTAAAGTTTTTAACTGTGAAAACATAGCTGTTGCATATGCTTTGGTAACAGCTGAGCGGATCATAGTATTAAGCTGTTTAATACCTACCTCACTCATGGTTTCAGCCAAATAATTTAATGAATCATTTGTCTTATATTTCAAATGCATTTGTTTAGGTTGTTTACTCATAACAGTAGCTGCGTTTTTAGAAAAATCACTAGGAATTGTCACTACCGTGTAAAATTCTCGATTTTTTAATCCTTTTTTTGCAACATTCTCGCTAACGAAGATCCATTTTAAATCATGATTCTTCTTAAGTTGGGCAACTGTTTGATTTCCGACAGCTAGAGTCTTTCGGTTATATTTGACAGCTTTATCTTTATTAACGACTGCAATAGGTAAATTCTTGGCTCCTGCGTATGGATTCCAAACAGATTTTATAAATGATAAGCTATAAAAAATTGGAGCTAAAACTGCTACAGAGATCATAATCAGTTTTAAAAAGCTCTTACTTTTAAGCCATTTGCTTACTTTTTCCATTAAAACCTCCTAAATGTTGCTTTTTTAATCTCTAAAACTATATATTTAGAGATTTGTAGAGCTAACAAAAACAAATTATATATTACTATTTAATCTTGTTAAATGTATATATATAGTAAATAAGGATTTTAATGACTTTTCTTATTGGCTATGCTAGTCTATATATCATGTAATATGTATTGTTTTAGAGGTTTATATGAAAAATAAGAATCCAAAATTTTCAATTATTGTTAATCTCAAAGCTGGTTCAGGTCATGCAAAAAAAATCTGGCCGATAATTGAAAGAGAATTAAAAAGAAAAAGTTTTGTCTATGATTGCTTTTATACTAAAGCCATCGGCCATGCCCAAGAATTAGCCAAAGAAATCGCTTATAAACATGAGTGTGACCTTGTTTTAGTTCTTGGAGGAGATGGAACATTACATGAAGTAATTAATGGCTTATTATTTGCAAAACAAAAAAATCCTATTCCAGTTTCTTACATTCCAACTGGTTCAGGAAATGATTTTGCAAAATCCTACGGTATTTCGAATTTGCCACTAGAGGCACTAGAACAGATTATCAATTGCAAGAACACAAAGAATATTTGTGTGGGTCATTACATTGAACAAATAGGTGGTCGTGAAGGATATTTTATTAACAATTTAGGGATTGGATTTGACGCCCGCATAGTTCATAAGACAAATTCATCATTAACTAAAATGGGCTTAAACAAACTAAATTTGGGGCAATTTTCATATGCATTGAAAGGTTTTTCAGCATTTTTAACCCAAAATACGTTTGAACTGATAATCGGAGACAAACATTTTAAGAGAGCTTATATATCAATCGTTAACAACGTACCCTATATTGGAGGTGGAATAAAAGTCTCACCAGAAATGAGCCCTTTCAAAAATGGACTTGAACTATTTGGTGTCGAAAAAAAGAATATACCAAGCTTATTAAAAATACTTAGACTTTTTATACTAGGCAAAATAGATAAAAGTCCATATGTTCATCGAATTAAGAATAAAAAATTGGCAATTAAAACGAAAAATAGCCAATTTATACACTTAGATGGAGAAGAATTTGCAAAAGCAGAAGTAAATTTACGTATAGATACACAAACATATCCATTTTGGCAACTCACCAACTAAAAAAGGCACGCTTTTGAAGCGTGCCTTTTTGGTTCTATAATTTTTCCTGTTGATAGTTTATTTGAGTTAAACTGTTAACAGGTTTTTTATTGCAAAAAAGAGGCCATAGCCCCTCTACTTACAATAAA